>JAEEGL012449236.1_pt1 | contig 29647 bp, 34 predicted proteins | sample 9134231 | NCBI WGS metagenome assembly JAEEGL01 (sample SAMN16246548, study PRJNA631951) | gut metagenome | biome: gut microbiome; feature: rumen; material: fiber-attached | host: Bos | place: Iran: Karaj | collected 2018-10
CTCTTACAGCGGATGGAAAGTGGCTTTCGAGCAGTTTGTCGATGACATCAGAGGATGGGAACTCACAAAACTGGGTCAAATTCAAATGACCTTTGACAAACTGGGCATTTGGAGCGGGGATGGTGGAGAAGCAATGGAAATACCTATCTCTGTAAAGGACCATCCGCTGCGCATGACCATGACAAACAAGGGTCATGACCGCCTGAAAGTGGAAGCAGTTGATGAAAACAACAATCCAGTCGCCATTGCATATATGTTCACACAAGGCACACGTGAAACATGGTTCTTTGCCACAGGAGAATACAAACTACGTATCAACTCCAACAATACCCCCTGGATTGTGGAAATCAACGAACTGAAATAAACAAAACAGAACGTGTATTGCAGCGAGGAACGCTGCTCTAGCCAAGGCAACCTGAATGGGTGTCACAAACGCACCTATATTTAATACAATGCAGAATACAGAAACCCATAGATTGCATATTCAGACATTGGCTGAATTAAATTATTGCGTTGAAACTGCACGCCGCGATGCCGCGTACGATTGCCTATGCAATGCGTGCTCGGCTGAATGGCCTGAAAGCCATCAGCAGCGTGGAATTCTGTACGGGCGTTGCGTCATGCTGATAAACGCTGTGATTGCTGCTGCTGAACGTTCCGTCCCCGTGAGAACCAAGCCAAGGCAGGTCCTTTCTGAAAAGCCATTGCTTCATCTTCTCAACTTGATTAAGCAGCAGATACAGACACTGAACTCCATCGCCGAACATGTTCACAATGTGAGTTCCGAGGCAGAATTGCTGGCGGAATTGCTGGGAGTGGAAATATTCCACAAACTGGAAGAAACATGCCGCAGTTTTGACGGGCATGAGCGTGCGGCGCTTAAGGCATTGAATGAGACGCTGGGCATTGGCAAGGAACTCATGCGTGCAAACACGCTTGTCAGAAAGTCAGGTTTTGCGGCTGATGACCTACGCCGCTACAACAAGGCATACGACGAATACAAGAGCCACTATTCCGAGGAGGCCACTCAATGAAGAAACGCATCAGTATATCAATTGCAGCGGTGGTGATATTGATTCTGTGCTCGTCTGCTGCAAAGGTGGAGCAAGCCCGTGCTGAATGGATGGGCGGTTTCCAGAAAATGGAGAACGCAGACCAGGCTGCGGAGAAAAATGTGGTTGGCGCTCTGGAACTATACAAGGAGAGTCTAGCCATATTCGAGAATGTTCGCAGGAAATATCCTCAGTGGAACCCCACCCTGTTGAACTACCGTATAAACTACTGCCAGCAGAAAATACGCGACCTTGAGATGAAGTTGGAAAACCAGGCGAACACTTTGTCTTCAGGCGATTTGCTGGCTCTGAACAAACGCCAGGCAAAGCAACTTCAGGACACGGAAAACGCACGCAAGGAACTAGCGGACAGAGTGGCATTCCTTACAGAGGCACTTCAGCGAGCCCGTGAAGAGGCGGCAAAAGGCGCAGGTTATGAGGCGACTGCCGCGAATCTGGCAGCCGCAAAAGCAAACCATGAAAAGGAGGTCTCAGACCTCAGGATGCAGATCAAGACATTGAACGACAAGGTTCAGGATCTGTCAAAAAGAGGCAGCAAAGCGGACAAGATGTCAAAGGATTTGGACAAACTGGGCAAGAGGCTGACCGAGACCACATCGGAACTGGAAACCTTGCGGGCCACATTCAACCAGAAGAAAAAGGAATATGACGCTCTTGAACGTGAACACAAGCAATTGAAGCGCAACTATGACGACAAGGAGACCGCGCTTGGCGTGTCCAATGGTCTTGCGGAATCAAGGAAGCAGGAACTGGTGACATTGCGCAATTCCATTACCAGTTCTGAAAAGAAAATCAACTTACTGGAGAAAAACAAGACGGAACTGGAGGCGCAACTTGCGGCGCAGAGACGCCGTGAACAGGAGTTACTGGAGGATATTGCCACCCAGAAGAAACTACGGGAAGCGGATACGGTTACCATTGGTCAACTCCGTGCAGGTGCGGACCAGGCTTTGCTTTCCCAGGCGGAAGGTAAACGCCTCAGCGGCGAACTGGAAGCCGCAAAGCAGAAGTTGAAGGCAAATGAGGAGGCCATTGCGGCGATGAACATCACCATTGCCGATTTGCGTGAAAAATACAACCAGGCCAGGGCGAAGACAATCGCTAGCGAGGAAAAGAATCTGGAGAACATGTCCCAGTTGGCACGTCTCAAGGACAAGCAGAAGAAGGCCGAGGAGAGGGCCTTGCAATTGACTACGGAACTTGAGGAGGCAAAAATCCTGTTAGACAAGTCCAAGTCTGACGCAGAAGCGCAGCAGAAAAAGTTCAGCAACTTTGAGAATGTGGCCAATGACAAGCAGGAAATGGAAAGAAAACTCAAGGTTCAAACAGAACTAGCGAGGCGCCAGGAAACCCAGATCGCCCAGCAAAACGAGAAGATAAGTGGGCTTGAGGAGAAAATTTTGGAGAACACGAAGGCCTCCAACGCAAAACTGCTCAAAATAGGCAATGAACTTGAAGCAAGCAAGGCAAAGGCCGATGGCTTTGAGAAAGAACTTATTTCGGAGAGGGGAAAACTACTTGCTGCTGAAAAACAACTGGCAAGCACCAAGAAGGAAAATGAACGCCTTGGGAAAAAGGAACTTGAACTTCAGAAGCTGAAACAGGAATATGACAGGCTGCAAAAGGACAGTGTAAATGCAGGACGCCTGGTGGAGGCGGAAACTGCCTTGCGCAAATCAAAGGCAGAAAACGAGGACATTTCATTGAAACTTACCAATACAGAGAAGGAACTTGAAAAGGCAAAACTGAATGCAGGACATTTGAATGAACAACTCAAGGCAACCAAGGAACTCTGCGACAAAAAGGATATTCAACTTGCCGACAATGCAAACGATTATGCAGAAAAACTCAAGGCAGCAAATGCCGAGCAGGAGGCGTTGCGCAAGAAACTACAGGAGCAGCGTGAATCTTTGGTAAAGGAAAGGAGCGCATTGGAATTAAAATATTCCCAACTTGAGCGCAGTTTTACCGCAGGCAACGAATCCATGCAGAAACAACTCAAGTCACTTCTCAAAGCACAGGAAGAGAACAGGACATACGCTGTGCAGGTGCTGGAATTGAACAAGAAACTAGATGAACAGACTGCGGCAAAGAACAATGCTTACGAAAAAATAAAGGAACTGAATGAAGAGAAAAAACTGCTGAACGCAAAGGTGCAGGTCGTAGATGGACTGACAAAGACCGTGGCTGACCTGGAAGAACAATTGAAAGAACAGAAGAAGCAGACTGACAAGGTTCAGGAAGAGGCCGACGCACAACAGAGGAAGGCATATGCCAAATACATTTCCTACGAGACGCGCCTCAAGGAAAAAGACCAAATCATTGGCGACTTGAGGACAAATGTGGCTGATACCCCCACATGGCTGGGGCGCCTCAAGGACATGGAGAAAAAGTATGATGCTGAAATAAAGAACAAGGCCGTGCTGGAGGCCTTGCTTATTGATTTGGAGAAACGCTTGAAGGCCGCACAAGGCCAGGCAGACACGTATTCCCAGGAAGCGAAAATGGTTCGTGAAAACCAGGCGCAGGCAGTGCGCCGCGCTGAGGAGACGGCTCGTGCTGAAGGTGAAAACAAAGCGGCCATGCTGGTGGCCATGGAACGCGCCAGCAAGGCGGTGCAGGAGGCACAGGCTGCCCATAAGGAGGCTGAAGACTCCAAGAACAAGGCGGCTGAAGCCGCCAGGAATGCACAGGCAAGCCAGGCAAAGGCAGAGGCTGGGGCGGCTGAAGCGTTAAGGAAGGCAGAGGAGGCACACAACAAACTGCTGTTGCTGGAAAAAACCGCAGAAAATGAAATGCGCAGTTTGGATGATAAAATTAAACAACTGAACGTAAAACTCACTGAATTGAGGCGTCATAACGTAGCATCAAATGAAATATCCCAAAGCATAGGCGCATTAGAAAAACTGAAAAAGGAACGCGATACGCTAAAAAGTACTAAAGCAAGCCAGATTGAGAAGGCAAGGCAGCAAGTACAGCAGACCGAAGCACGTGCTTCTGAAGAGGCGCTCAATGCAGCCAAAATCGCGGCAGAGGCAAAGGAATTGAAGGCAAGACAAACAAGTGCTGAGGCGCAGGTGGCCAATCTTGCAAAGGATCTGGCAATCGCAAACCTCAGGCTGCAACATACTCAAGATGCAAACAACAAGCAGTCTAACAGCAGAAAATCACTGCTGGATGATGACCTCCGCTACACACGTGAGCGCGAGAAGGCGACTTTGATCAAAGGTTTCCTCAGGCAAGGCACTGAGGCCGAAAGACAGGGCAAGGTCGAGGCAGCAAAATACAATTACCAGCAAGCATTGGCTTTGGATGCGGATAACAAACTGGCGCTACAAAGATTGGGGTTACTCGCCTCATCCGCTGGCAATGACAGCGAGGCCAGCCGCTTCCTGAATCAGGCCTTCAAATTCGACCCTGATGACATCGACACGCTTATGGCCTTGGGCTATGCCCAGGCAAGGCTTGGCCATTCGGATTGGGCGGTATCGTACTTGGGAAGGGCCGTTGCATTGCAGCCAAAGAACGGCGATGCGGTTCGCCTGTATGGAGCCGCACTTTTCACACTGGGCTGGACACAAGCAGCGGAAACGCAGTTGAACGAGGCAATCAAACTGAATGCCAAGGACGCAGAGGCCCAATACAACCTGGCAGTATTGCTCTCTACAATGGAGCCACCACGCCTGGAAGAGGCGTCAAAATGGTACAAACTAGCCATAAAGAACGGCGCTCAGCCTGACCCTGGCCTGGACAAAGTCCTCGGCAGGCAATGATGCAAGCAGAAACCAAACTATTGCGCCTAAAAAAGTTTGCTCGGCGCATGTAAGAAGTTTACGCGACATTGGCGTTTATGCGTAAACTTATTTCTTGTTTTTGGTGGTTATAATCACATGAAAAAAAACGCACATCATTCATGATGTACGGCATTATAACGGAAAGTTTTCTGATGGCTGCTGCGCGGGCTTTCGCTGGCGCTGGCAACATATCGCCAGTAGGGGAACATCCTGCGGCTCTCCCCGCTCTGGCCCTGCTCCCACTCCCCCGCCGCATACGCCATCCGCGCGTTCTGCCTCAGGATGAGGTTCAGCCTGGCGGTGCTCCACAGATTCGCCATCCTGGCATCCTCGCGGCTGCCAGGCTCCTCTATCTTCCCCGCGCCGTTGCGGTTCAGCCACTGCTTCAGCCGAAGCCTGGCCGTGGCAATGTCCGTCTCGCCCCTGGTGTAGGAATCGGAGAGCTCCCGCAGCTTGTCCAGCACATGCCCGTTGGCCACACGCGCCGAAAAGAACGAGTGCGCCCTTATGGCGGGGGCCAGCTTCGCCAGTTCGTCCGCCCCCGCCTCCGTAGGCATGTTGCCGCGCCCCGCAAGCCATTGTGCCTTTCCATCAAACGCCATTATCCTGCAAAAGGTTTACGCATTGTTATGGGAGAGGAAAAATAGCCACGTGACATTGAACGGGAAAGTCGGGCAGCGTTGCTGTCTGATAGCGGCTGGTTGAAGAAACGCATGTCCGCCCCGAAATACCCCCTGGCGTAGCCGCTGTACTCGCCTCCGATGTAGATCCTCTTGTCATTCTCCCCGAACTGCCCCTCCGATTCCTCATCGTAGAGGTATGTGCTGGGGAGAGTATATTCGTACACCAGTTTCCCGTCATAGAATATCTTGACGTATGCTCCGTCCCTGGTCGCCACGATGCCATGCCATTGGCCATTGTCGATTCTAGGCGGATTGGTATGATATGCAGGATAAGCGTTTCCAGATCCCACGTAGCCATATTGCACTGTTCCGCCATTCAAAGGGAGGCACAGCCCGTTGGGGTGCGGCATGAAGCCTTGGCCCCACTGGTCATACGGTCTTGGATAGGCAGTGACATTATATTTATTGTTGCCATAAACTGACATGCACACTGAAAATCCCGAGGCTATCTCAACGGCATCGCCGCTTTCCCCGTATTGTGCATCACTAGGGCATGACACTGCGTTCCTGTTGAGGTAAACCTTGTTTAACGTTGTGACAAATCCACTGCCATCAAATCCAGAGCGGGTCGAGAATTTCAAGCAGTAGCCGACATCACTGCTGTTCACATCATTGTAGCCTGCCGTGTCATACACATATAGCCATTCGTCCGATGCATTTTGACCGAGATTTGTGGCAAAATTCACCAGCCTTACTATGCTGAGTCCAATCTGTATGTACGGCACTCGGAGAAGGACAACATGCTGGGCGCCGCCCGTCATGTCGGCCCCGTCGCCCAGTGAGCAGAAAGAGAAGGCCACGGATTTGATTTCATCTTCGTTGGTCATCGTCAGGTAGTTCCCTTCAGATGGCAGGTATATCGCCTGCCTGCCATTGTGCCAGACTGGGTTGAAGTGACCATTGTTGCTGTCCAGATGCCACTCCTTCAGTGGATCGCCGCCATCCTCGTGGTAGGCGTCGTTAATCGCCTGAGACAGGCTGTCCGTGGAGACGGTAGTCCAGCTGGAAAAGAGCCTGTTCAATGCCTTCCGCAGTGCCTGCGTTCTTTTGTCAAGGTATGCAATCGGCGTGCCGTCGAAGCGTATTCCAGCCTCCTCCGCCGTGTTGTACTTGACTGGCAGGTGCGCCGCATTCAGCCCCCCGCTGGTCTCCCAGGGCATCCACAGCGGTCTGTCTGGGTCCGCAGGGCGCGGGGAGAAATTGACGGAGATGCCCTCGCCGTATTCTGTGTCGTAATAGTCTGTCTTGAATTTGAGGTAGTAGGTGCCGCCAGTCACTGGCGTGTAGGAGAGTGGCTCCTCCACATCCGTGCCTTGCTCATCGTCCCACCCGAAGTTGCTCTCCGCCACTTTCGTGCCTTCCGCATCGTACAGTTCCACCTTGTTCTCGTAGCCGCCGTAGTTGCTGGTGTACTCCTGCGTGGCGATGAGGCTGACCGCCACCCAGGCGCAGAAGCTGCCGTCCGCGTAGTGGAGCGTCTGGATGGTGCCGTCCGCACCAGATGGCGAAATGGCGCTCCATGCCAGCGCCTTCTCTATGCTGGAGCCGTCGTATGGGATTGCCTTACGGCTCTTCTTCTTGATAACGCTGATGCTCATTATGGGCGCCTCCTTCAGGAATTGACGGTGGAGCTGTGCGCGAACACATCCACGCAGATGTCGGGCTGGTCGCTGTATATCTCCAGTGATTCGCCAACGGTGTAGCATTCCTTGTTGTCCAGGTAGATGATGTCTCCTGCTGCCACACTGAAGCATACGTTGGTCTTGATCTGCCCACCGCAGACATTGATGATGTTCACCTCGCCGCCGTTCTCGCCGCCGTTGATGCGAGTGCCTAGCACCAGCATTTCGCCGCCCGATGTGACAGTGGGTATCAGCGGGGACACGTAAACCGTCTTGGAGGACGAGCCGTCCGCGCTGAGGATGGTTCGGGAAGTGCCGCCCGATGTGATTGTCTTGGCTGTGTAGTGTACTAATGGCATGGTGTTGTCTCCTGTTTTTATCCGTAAATCAATGCTATTTTGGCCGCCTGTGCTGCGGTGAGGCCGCCAGTTGCGCCGCCAGAGGGCGTCTCCGAACTGGAGCCGCCGCCACCGCCCTCGGCGATTTCCTCGTATTCGTCCACGGCGGCGTTCTCGACCGTGAGCGCCCCAATGGTCTTGGCCTTTAGGGATGTTATGCGGTATTCCTTGCCGTTGCCCGTGCAATATACACGCATTCCGATGTAGGGCAGTTCGATGTCTGCTATGTCCGATGTGCCATTGACGACTGTCCTGGCGTCAATGGGCGTGTTCACGGTGCTGGGGATGAGTGCTTGTGCTACTTGTATTGGCATGTCATGCCTCCTCCTGGATGTAGATCAGTGCATCGGCTGTCGTGAGCCTGAATTCGCCGTATGTCTTGTATGATACTCCGTCAATCGTCAATGTGGATGCGCCGTTGGCGCCTGTGCCAGTGGTTCCGTTGTTTGCCTCAAACTGTGCCTCGCCGCCCAGTCCGTCGTCCTTCGCGGCATAGTAGCCAGAGGGCACCGCCACGAACAGCACCGCACCTGCTGGCACGCTGGAGAGCGTGACTGGATTGGTGATGGATGATATTGCAACCTTGGTCATATTGCCCGCCATTGTCGCAGTTATCTGTGAGACGGCGTAAGTGGTGTTGTCGCTTACATAGCCGTAGTATGCGTAGTCCGTTGCAACTGGCGTATCGGAGCCGTCTTCACCGCTCCCACTGCCCGAAGACGCGGGCAACTCCACCCATTCGCCGTCCTTGCGCACGTAGAACTTGCCGTCCAGCGGCGCATCTTCCATGGCCAGCGGTATTGGGTCGCTCCAGGTCTCCCCGCCGTCGCTGGATGTCCTGTAGAAGCGGTCCCCCTCCGCGTAAACCACATGCCACGGATCGGCGTAGGGCGAGAACTCCAGCTTCACGGGCGTGTCGCCGTCCCCCAGGTTGAAGTCTATATTCTTTCGCAGGGAGCTGTCCGCCGTGTAGCAGCGCACCTTCGTGTCGGTGGGGAGCATTACGGCGTGCCAGTCGTCGCTGCCGTCGTCGAACTGCAGGCGCATGGCAATCACGCCCGCGCTCCCCGTCACGTCGTATGGCACCGTCACCACGCCCAGGCTGCTTGTAAGCCGCATCCAGCGGCCGGTGACGGTGGAGTAGTCCGCGCCCGCCGTGGCCTCGCTCCAGTCGCTCTCCGCGTCTGGATTGTACGCGAAGGCGATGCGCACGCCTGGCTGGCTCAGCGGCAGCGGCCTGCTCCAGTTGGCGCCGCCGTCCACGCTGATGCAGTAGTGCGTGTCGCCTGCTGCAATGGGCGCATCGTGCCAGGGGCCGCTCTCGCCGTGGCCATAGCGCATTGCGATGCCGATGCCGTCCCTGGCCGCCTCGGCCCAGTATGCAGCCTCCTGGCCTGGAACCTTGCCAATGCCAGCCGCAAGAGCCAGCCACAGCCTGCCGTTGTAGCGCACAATAGCGTTCAGCGGATACGTTGTCGCAGCGTCCCACAGCCCCATGTACGCGATGCCGCTTCCGCGCGGCAAGGTCAGATTAAGCGCATAGCCGCCGTTGCCGTCAGCAGCCAGCGTTGCCGCTGCCTCCGCGCCTTCAGCTACCGTGCCCACCGCGATTGTCGGTGCGCTTCCCGCCGCGCCTGGATTGCCCTGCAAGCCGCGCGGCAGCGTCAGATTCAATGTATAAGTGTTGTTTGCGCCGGGCACCAGCGAGACCGCCGCCGTGTCCCCATTGCCGACCGTGCCCATTGAGATGGTGGGGCTCACGCCGTCCTCTCCGCTCACGCCCTCGATGGCCTCGGCCACCGCCTCCGCGACTGCGGACGCCACCAGCGCATTCACCTGCGCCGCATTCAGATACTCGGGGTCGCTCGCCACCTCGGCTGGCACGTTGCCGCCCAGCCATATCCTGTTGCGCACCAGCAACGGCACCTGCAGGCACGCCACAACGAAGCCGTCCCCGTCAAGCCCGCCGATTTCCAGCGTCAGCGAAACCTCCCGCTCCGTGGAGAGGGCGTTCCTCATGGCGGTGGAATCCGTGTCGGGCACAGTCACGGTCAGCACCGTCTTCCCATTGGCCGTCTCCACGCCGATGCCGCTATTCCTTAATATTATAGGGCTTGTGGCCTGGTTGAAGTCCCCGTCCAAAGCCAGATACCAGCCTGCAACATCGGAGAACTGCCCGATGTCGTACACTGGCAGCTCGCCTTCGTCGCTCTCGTTGTCCCCCCGCAGGTCCATCACCAGGCGCACCCTGGCGCCAATGAATATGATCGGGGGCGTGCACTCCACGCCCAGGCGGTCCACCCACCTCTGCTCATCAGCCGATATGCGAAGCGTCCCCTTTATGGTCTGCATTGTCAATAGCCTCCGTGATTGTCGTATGCCTCAGTGCCGCTGGCAGCGTCATGCACGTTCTGGGAGCATTCCAGCGCAGGCGCGGCCACAGCCCTCCATCTGGCAGGGTGCATGGCGACCGCGCCGCAATTGCCATTGAGCGCGGCTGGATGCCTGTCCGCGAACACATTGCGGAACCCCGCCGCCTCCGCGTATGCCTGGCCGTCCAGCGGTTCATCGCCGCCTTCCACTCTCGCCTCGGCCTCGCAGTTGGCCGTGCTATCGACGGGCGTCACATACCTGCATTCACGCATCCCCGCGCAAATCGCCTGCGCGTTCTGTCGCCTCTCGCCTTCAGTGCCAACGGCACTTGCCTTCAGATCGAAAACCATGCCTCCGCGCTTCTGCTCCCCGCTCTTCGTGCGCCATCCTACGCGCCCTGAAAGCAGACCGTACTTCAGCGGCGTGCCTCCAGTCTCAATGTCCAGGCTCTTCCTTTCAGCGCTGTGGCAGGCGTACATGCCGATGCACACGGCGCAGGCCTCAGCCTTGCGGGACCTGCATTCCGCATCCAAGCGGCAACTGCCTCCCAGCACCGTCGCATGCTCGCAACACCACAGCCCCAGCGCCACTATCCCGTTCCAGGGCAGCTCGCCTATCTCAAGCGGCTCCTCGTCATCTTCTTTCGGCGGCTTCAGCCCGCCATGCCCTGGCTCTGGCTCATCCCCGCCGCCGCCAGAACCGCCACCAGAACCTCCACCAGAGCCCCCTGGCTTCAGATGGTCACTTCCCCATGGCCCATCATCCCACCAGGGCCCTTTGCCGCCACCCGGCGTCAGCGTGTCTTCCTCCTCATCGTCATCTTCCTCATCATCGCCAAGCACTGCCTTGTCATACCTGCATTCCATCTGCATGGCGCAGTCCTTCAGCACAATGCCGTCGCAGCAATAGAAGAACGCGCTTCTGGCTGTGGCCTCGTTTATATTTTCCAGTTCATCCGCATTTCCGCTGCTTTTCACATGCCGAACCAGCCTGAAGCGGCAACGTGTCCAGATGACGCCATGTAGCCTGGCGAAGAATACCAGCACCGACGGATCCAGCGTCTTCTCGCTCACATCCACGGCGATGTCCGCGCCTATTATCTCCAGTCCCCTGTGGAAGTCCGCGTCCCTGCCGTCGAAGGTCTGTCCCAGCGTCCATGTCCCGCTGCATCTCACCACAATGCGGCCATGCCCCATGAAGCGGCTGAATTTCCGCAACCGTTTGTCATTCAGCACCATCGCCAAATCGCCGCCATCTGCCTCAATCTCCATTTCAGGACGCAGAAGCGGAATGCCGTTTTCGTCAATCACGCTGCCGCCCAGTCCCGTCGCCACGGTCCAGCAAAGCCTTGTCACCCTAGGCATTGTCCACCTCCTCGCCGATGCCCACTGCCTCGCCGAACCACAGCATGTAAAGGTTCCCTGGCCTGTGGTCCTGGCTTACCGCCACCGCCCCGCCATCCAGCGCCGTCACACGCCCCACCAGATAGTACGTGTGCGTGAATGTGCTGCGCAGCGGCTCCTCAAGCCCTTCCAGTGCCAGCGTAATGCCAGTCCCGATGGTCTCGCTGCCGTCCATTTCCACATCCGAAAGTTCGATGGCGTCGGAACCAGTCCTGGCTGCGTTCAAATGCAAATATATGTATAGCGTTCCGCTTGTCGGCATATCGAACTCCTGTGCCGCAACCTGGTATGGCTGGTTGTTCACATGCGCCACGCCCGCCGATGTGGTGTTACCTGGAATGCTCGTGTCCAGCACCGCGACCTTCTCCGATGCGCCTTCAGCCGCTGGCGTCCGCACCAGCGTGAACATGCCCAGGCCTGCGCCCTCGCCGCTGGCGCCGCCGCCACCACTGCCGTGCCTGGTCCGCAGTATCCCGTTGCCCACGTTCTGTATCGTGTTGCCGTCGCCGCGCGGATGCTCCATGGCGTAATCCACGCAGTCCAGCAGCGAGTTCCAGCTTTCCCGCCGTATCACGTTCAGGTCGCTTCCCGCCCTATTCGGCATTTTCGGCTTCATAGAGTTCCTCCTGGTACTGCTTGCAGTTGATGTACGCCACCGTCATAACCCATCTGCGCCCCTCGCGCCTGATGTTGCTGCCCCCGCGCAGCCACTTGCCGGACACGCCGAAGGTCTTCCCTGGCTTGCCAATGGTGTAGTCCTGCCTCTTGGCCTCCCTGTCGAAGCCCTCGCGGCTGCGGCACGTCTTCGTCACGGTCACAGTCACCGCCCCGTTCCGCCAGCTCTCCACGCCGGGCATCGTCTCCGCCGCCACGACATGCCAGCCCTCCTTCGTCTCGCCTGGCTTCGCCCAGCAGTAGTCCTCCCCGTCCACAACGGTGTCGGTGGCATTCCCCCACCATTCGGGCACCTCGTTCACGCCGCTCTTCGCCAGCAGCACGTGGTTCCAGTTCGTGCGGTAGTCCTTGTGCTGCTCCAGAGGCACGTCCATGTCCTCCGTGCTCATCTCGTAGTTCTTCCGCACCTGGTTCCTGCCAGTGCCGCTCACCTCGTCATACAGAGGCTCGGGGCCGTACTCCAAATTCACCGTCCAGGGGCCTCCCTCGGTCTTCCGCTCCGCGTTGATGCGCAGCAGCACGATCTTCCCCACGTCGTTGGGCAGAGGCATCTCGCCCTCGTACTCGTCCCACAGTCTCGGCAGCTTCTTCATGGCGGCGGCGTTCATCACATACTGCTCCTGGACCGTAAGGTTGTCCTCCTCGCAGCTTATCTTCGGATACCCTGGCTGGAGGTACTGCCTCCTGCCGCTCCTGCCTATGTCGCCAACTATCTTCATGCCCCTATACGCTCCCCAGAGCGGGCATCGCCCTGACCTGGCCGCCCTGTCCCTGGCTGGCCATCCTGTCTATCCCGTTCCTTATCGCCTCAAGCAGGTTGTTCCGCCGCAGGTCCAGGTTGTCCTCCGCGCTCCTGCTGAAATTGTAAAGCCCTATCTTCGCCAGGCTGTCCACCTGGCGCGTGATGCCACGGTCCCCGACTATGTCCTTCATCGCGGCCTGCTCTGGCGCGGCCTTCTTCAGCGTCGCCTTGTCTGCATCATCCTTCTGCTTTTTCACTTTCGCCTTCACGTCCTTGCCGAAACTCTCGGCCCAGCCCGTGATTTTCCCCGCAATGCCGTCTATCCACTTGTCGGAGGCCTCGGACTGGTCCAGCGCACCCATGAGAGTGCTGCCAACACCTTTTACCTTCGCAAGCCCCTCCTTCTGCTGTTCCAGACCGCCCTGCACAAGCGCATCGCCTGTCTTGCCAAGTCTCGTGGGAATCTCTATCGGCTCGCCTCCGAAAACGGTCGCCACCTTGTTATACGCCCACACGGCTGCCTTCACCATGTTGTCTAGATACTTCATATAGCCGCCTATGGCTACGGACCAACCTCCCACCAGCAGGTCGAAATACCCCTTCAGGAAGTCGAATGCAGCCTTGAACGCGGTCTTTATCACTATCGCCACGCGGGTGAAGAACTTTGCTACCTCGGCGACAACGGGCATTATCCTCGCTATCGACTGGGCGATGCCCTCCATGAAATCCCCGCTGGAAACCGCCTCTGAAAGCATGTCCACATACTCGGTCACCTTGTCCAGGGCCGCCGCGATCACAGGCATGAACTGCTCGCCCAATGTAGCCGCAGCGGCCTGTATCTTGCCGACAAGCGTGCTCCACATGCCGCCAACCGTTTTGGCCTGCTCCGCCATCATGCCCTCATACTGGCCGCCAGCCTCGCTCAGACTGAAGAACGCCTTCCGCAGGTCATTCGCGCCTATCTTCCCCTGGCTTGTCAACTTATAGACTTCTTTCTCGGCAACGCCCATCTGTTTGGCAAGGGCTTTGATAATCGGAACGCCCCGCTCGCTCATCTGGTTCAGCGTCTCTGCCTCAACCTTGCCTTTCACCATGGCCTTGCCGTATATGGCAGCCATCTCAGCCACGTTCACGCCAGTGGCAGCAGCCGCGTTGCCTACCTTCTCCAATGTGTCCTGCACATCGCCTGCGGCAACCCCGAAACTCAGCAGCGTCTGGCCAGCCTTCACAACCTCGTCCGTGCTGAATGGCGTCTTGTTTGCAAATTCCGTCAACTGCCCGAAAAGTTTGTTGCCCTTGGCTGCATCACCTAGCAGCACCCTGAACTTCAGCCGCGTCTGCTCCTGCGCCGCACCCAGCTTCACGCAGGCCGCAGTCGCGGCCCCGAAGGCCGCAGTCACAGCCCCAAGACCCACTTTCGCGGCTGTGAAGCCCGCGCTGCCAAGGCTGCTGGCAAGGCTGGCCGCGCTTTTCGCCAGCCGCTCCCTCATCGCGCTGGAAGCCTCCCTTATCCGCTCTGTGAAGCCACGCATGGTCCCAGACATGCGGCTGGTCGCCGAATTCAGCCTGGCCAGCGCCGCATTCGCCGCATTGGCGCCGCCTGCCGCCGCCTCCGCGCTGTCGCCCACTTCCGCAAGCGCATCCTCCGCGCCCTCGGCGGCCCCCTCGGTGCCGCCGAGGCTCTCCGATACACGCTCCGCAGCCGCGCCCACTTCCGCAAGCGCCGCATTCGCTTCGGAAACATCGGCATCAACATGCAGGTCGCCGACTGCCTCCGATACACGCTCCGCAGCCGCGCCCACTTCCGCAAGCGCCGCATTCGCCGCCGCTGTCTCCGCTCCCACGTCTATTCTAAGTTTCACATCCGCCATTGTTCAGCACCTCGACCATCGCGAGCCTCAGTTCCTCCACCTCGGGGAAGTAGGGCTCGTCCTCCATCACGGCCTGCCCCTGCTCCTTCAGCAGCACCCTCTGGTACGCCATCAGGCGCACGAAGGGCAGCGCCATTATCTCCCGTTCGCTCCAGTGGTAGTTCGCGGCGATGCAGTGCACCGCCTTCGCCCACCAGCAGCGCCTCAGGTTTCCGTCCCCGTCAGGGGAGCCGCTTTTTTTGGGAAGGCCTCCTCCACAAGACGCGCCACCACCGGCATCAGCTCCTCTGGCCGCGCACCGCAGCCTGCAAGGAAGTCCTCCGCCTTGGCGGATACAACCTCGGAGCCTTTCCGCAGAAGCGGCATCAGCTCGTGCCGCACCTTCTCCGAATCATGCGCCAGAAGCCATGCCGTCACCAGGTTCAGCCCGTAGGAATCGCCCTCCAGCACATGCGCCGCCCTGGCAAGTGCCCATACATGGGCGAGAGTGGGCTTGTACAGCACAAGCCCGCACTCAAGCCTCTCGTAGTCTCCAGCCGCCTCGGGCTCAAGCGCCCAGGCCTCACGCTTCGCCTCGACCTTCGCCGACAGTTCCTCCACTTTGTCCATAATTCACCTCATTCGGATGCCTGTGCGCTCACGCTGACCTCGGGGTAGTAGTACCCGTCAATCTTGAAACTGGGTGCCGCGCCCTGGCTGCCCGAAAGCTCGGCGCCTTCGATGATGACATTGAGGGAACTGCCGCCCTTTTCAAGCGTTATCGCCAGAACCTTGCCCACCAGGTCCTGTGCTGTCAGTTTGGGCGGGTCGCTGGTTCCAGCCGCGGCAAGAGGCGTGAAAGTGGCGGACACCTTCTGCCTCGCGTTGGTGTAGAGCACGCTCACAACGTCCCCCACGCCGTTCTTCACCTCTTCCTTGTCGCCTTCGGTGCCCTTGGTGAAATCCTTCAGCAGCCCCCAGGCCTGGTCCGTGGTGCCAGGGTTCAGCAGAGCCGTGCCCTTCACCAGAATGCTTGTGTTGCTCATAAATGCCTCCTCAAATGTACTCCACGCCCTCCAGGGCGATGGCCACCGCCGCAAGCCGCTCGCTCAACGCCAGCGGCTGCAGCCCGCTCAAATGAAACTCAATGCCTGAAACTTCCCTGTATGCGCCGACAGCCGCAAGATTCGGCTGGAAGAGCGCCTCCACCGCGCCTGCCAGCGTCCACACGCCGGAACTGCGCCGTATGCCGCCCTTTCGGAACACGTCCATCACGACAATCACTGGCCGCAATGTCCGCAGAACGCCACGCTCGTCGTACTCCACGTCACCAAGGCCGATGATGGCGGCTGGCGGCGCCGCGGCCTCCATCTCCTCCAGCAGCTGGCCAGTGTCAGTGGCATGGCTCGTCATCACGTCCCTGAACGCCTTGGCATCGCCAATCGTCACGCCAGCCACCAGAGAGCGGAACGCCTCCTGCAAATCGTCTATATCAACGTAATTCATACGCTTGCGCCTCCAGCTCCTGCCAGCCTTTTCGCGTGCTCCAGCAGTTCCCTGGCCTTCGCCTCGTCCGGCCAGAACGGCTCTGGCTTCTGGTTCACCCGCTTCACCAGCGCATACAGGGGGACGAACTGCTGCTTCTTCCCGCGCCCCTTGGAATATCCCAGGATGCGCCTGCCGTCCTCGCCCTTTATGGTGAAGAGTTTCTGCGGGAACTCGCCAGCCCTCTTTCCACGCGCCAGGCTGCTTATCGGAATGGTCAGCGCCTTCGCGTTCTTCGCCGCTATCGGTCCGCCGTACTGCTTCTGCGCAGCCGCCACGTGGTCGTTCACAACGCTCACGCCGCTGTCGCTGACGCTGGCGACCCGCGTCGCATCCGCGACCTCGCTCCAGAAGTGCCGTCCTCCTTTCGCGCGGCAGTTACGCCGCACCTCGCGCTTCACAAGCGTCCCAAAGGCCACAAAGACGGATTCAAGGCTCACGCCCACAGGCAAGCCCTTGCTGTCATACCTTATCTCCATCTTTTTCCTCCTTGTGCCCCTGGGAGTTCTGTGCTCGGGCATACCATGCCCGAGTTTACAGCCCCTTCATCCTGCTGCGCCCGAAAACGGGCGGCTCGCATTCCACCAGGGCGATGCCGCCGTTTGCCTCGGTGCCAGGCACTTCCGCGCCCGCCAGGCTGAATTTGCCCTCGGCCACCTTCGCCAGCAGTTCACGCACCGCCTTCACGCGCTCCTTCACGCCGTCAGGCGTGTTCCTGCCGCTACGCGCCCACGCCAGCTCCTCGGCCAGCGTCAGGCACCAGCTCTTCAGCAGCGGCAACGCCTGCGCACTGGTGACAGGCACGGTGTACCTCATGCCGCAGGCCCCGTCTATCTCGGCTGACGCGGCGGCCAAATCGTCCCCCGCCTCGTCCGTCATCGCCTGGCCCTGCGCCGTCAAATACAGCTCCGCATAGACGTCGCCTATGCGCCTCTGCAATTCAGTCACACTCGCGTACATCGCGCCTGTCCTCCTACCGTCAGCCCAGGTTTCCGCCTACCACCAGCAAAGGCTGCACAGCCGCAGCCGCGCCCCTGTAGTGCAGGGCGTAGTGGCACTCGTTCTCCTCCTTCACGCACACGTCGTGCTCCTGGTCGTACCTCACCAGGCTGCCGACCTTGCGCTTCTGCACGCCGATTGGCTTCAGGCCGCGATTCGTGCACATCAGGAACCACTTGCTTGCATGGCTGCCAACCAGATACGGGTTGATCTGGATCTCCACTTCCTTGAAGTGGATGTTGCTCACCGTGCTGCCTCCAGACACGGTCAGTTCCGTCTCGAAGATGCCCTTTGCGGTGCTTTCAAGGCTGGGGCCCACAACCAGCAAATCCGGAACCAGTCCCATGGGCTGCCCGTCCGCAGTGCACCATCCCATCATGTTCGCCCTGGCCGTCTCGTAGTTGGAGACCGTCAGTGCGCCGCTCACCTTGTTGGTGATGCTGCTCTTCTTGCCCAGGCTGCGGGTGCCGAAGAAGGCGTTGCCGTCCGCCCAGTTGCCTGGATTCACCAGCGCGTCTGTCGCCAGCCGGCCCCACAGGTTGGCCGCATCCACGCCCATCGCCTCGAACAATGGCGCGTAAACGCCCACGTTGTCGTCCTCGATGTCGTTGCACCTGACAGCCTCGGTATGCTCGAAGTCGCGGTTCAATACCGTCAGCTTCTCAACGTCCATGCGGTTGATTACCCTGGGTCCCACCCATTCCCGCATGCCGCCAAGCACCAGAGAAATCGGATACTTCTCCGCCGCGCCCTTGCTGTTGATGACCATGGACCACTTCTGGTAGCCAGTCCATTCCTTTGCCAGACCCTTGTTCAGGCTGGCGTTGACCGCCGTGAATAGCGCGTCAAGTTCTGCTCTGTTCATATCTGCCTCCTTGATTGTTTAGCCTGCGATGTGTGTCGCCAGGTCAGTTGCCGCCTTCGCCGCCTTCACCAGTGCATTTGCCGCCGCCAGCGCGGGCAGGCGCATATCGACATACACGCCGTCGCTGGTGACGTCCACCACCAGGCCTGCGACAACCTTGTAGGTGCCGCCGTCGCTGTCCACGGTCTGGTGGTCCTTCACGTAGCAGGCGCCGCCCACATGCGTCTTCCTGACCACCGCGTTGGTGGTGTCGTTCTTGAAGAGGAAGATGCCGTTGGTGATCTCAACCTTGCCGTCCCTCACGCACTTGGCGACGCCGCGCACGTATGTCCCCGTGGCGTCGCTGGCCCTCTGCGCGGTGCCCGCGCTGGCAAGGATCGCCACGATGTCGCCGTCAGCCAGCGCGTCGCTGGCAGTGACGGTGTACTGCTCAAGAGGGTAGTCCCTCACAATCTCGGTCTTGTCAAACATGATTGCCTCCTGTCATTCGCCGATGTTCTTCTTGGCCTTCAGCATCTCTTCCTGCGAAATGCCCATGGTCTTCGCCATGTCCTTCTCCTCCGCCGTGAGGCAGAGCTCGCCTTCGTCCTTCTTCGGGGCGGGACCCTTGCCATTCGGCACCGCCTGGCCTGGCGTCGCCTTCAGGAACTCGCCCAAAGCCGCGCTGTCCAGCTTCCTCAGGCTCTCCGCCTGGGCGTTGGTAATGCGCCCCTCCGCCAGAGCCTGGCCAACAAGCGCCTCCCTCCTGCCTGTCTCGGCGGACATCTCAAGCTCCGCCACCTTCGCCTCGGCGGCCTCCTTGCCGCCCTTCAGCTCCGCGATCTGCGCCTCCGCGCTCTCAAGCTTCGCCTTCAAATCCGCAAGCTGCGCCACGACCTCATCGATCTTCGCAGCCACTTCAGCGTCGCCCTCCTCGGACAGCGCAAGGGCCTCGCAGCCCAGCAGCCCACGCAGGGCCTTCTCAACACGCTCCATACGCGCCTCCATTACCGTTGCCTGTTCCTCCTGCCCTGCCGCCAGCACATCAAGGCCGCTCAACGCGGGAACATTGTCCATTGCCACACTCGTCACGCGGAACGGGCTCTTCCCGTCCAACCCGCGCACCACCGGCGAAAAATATCTCAGCATGCCCTCGGCAAGCAGCTCAGCCGCCAGGGGGCACCATTCCACGTCCGCTATCCAGAGGGAGCCGTCCTCCCCGCACTCCAGGCTTCCGAAACCCAGTGCGCCCACGCCCTGCGGCACCAGCCTCAGCGCCTCGCTCTCCTCGACTCCCGCCTTCTCGGCTGCCAGGAAAAGCGCGTGCCTGCTGTCTATCGGTATCTTCTCCCCCTTGCCACGCTGCAACTCCACCGCGCCCCTGATCTCCTCGGCGCCCAGTTCCAGCACAAAGGGCTTCCCGCTCTTGACCAGCTCGTTGCGGCCGCACTTCAGCAGCCTCCAGCCAGTCAGCCTGCCGCCCTCGCGCCTGGCCTCCTCGGCGCCCAGTTCCATCCTGTCGAAAACCGCATATCCAGCCATCTCAAAAACCTCCGTCCAGGGCAAAAAAAATGGATTCCCAGCGCACAGCAAGCCTGTGGTAGGAATCCAGTCTTTTCAGTAAAATAAAATGTAGTGTCTTTTCGGTCTCTTAATCTATCCCATAATCAAGCCCGTGCAAACGCAAAACGCCAAAAAAACGCGAACGCCATGCACGATTTCCATGAAAGAGGTTTACGCATTTTGTCCTGTGCGCGGGCATACCATGCCCGCGCTACCGCGCCCTAATTCAGTCCTTTGAAAACACAACAAGATGCCCCTCTGGCATTACCTGCTGCTCCATCCAGAGTTTGTCCATGTGCTTCAATTCCTGCCTTATTTCCTCAGGGCAGTTCTTGTCCACCACAATCTTGCCATTTGCCCACTTGCAGTAGCCTTTCTGTATGTATTCGTCTATGAAGATTGTCATTGCTCGGACTCCCATTTCTCCTTGTACTCGAATGTTGGTTTATCTTCCCAGGGAATGCTCTCATCTTCAGCCCATCTGTCCCACTTTTCGGCGAATTTCTTCCAGTGTTTGATGTATTCCTCGTAGTGTTCCCTAGTTTCAGTACCCAAAAGTTTCTCCTTGACTATACCATGCCTTCTACCCTCTGGAGTAATATTTCCTTTTTCGTCTATATATCCTTTCTGCTTGTAGTATTCAAGTAGTTCAGCACTTATAGGTTTGTTATACCAGGGACGAGGCATAACCCAGAACATATCTGATCTTGCCAATGCCATTTTCTTAGTTCTCCTTGATGTTGATGTACACTATGCCGTCTTTGACCACAATGGGGTCGCTTCCAAATTCATCCTCGCTCATCAGCCTGAATTTCTGATTGCAGCCGTAAAGGACTTCCTCGTCCCATGGCGTACTGCTCAGATGCCCCAGATAACTGCCATTCTCTGAATCATGCACTATTAAGATAACCTTTACTGTGGCATTTTTCAAGCGCTTTTCACAAGGTCCCATTACGTAACTAGTGGAAATGAAGCCAGTTAGCGGACTTTCCCCATTTTTCCATCTGGCCAAGAAATCTTCCAGTGCATCAGCAGTCTGGAGATCCATTGCCCTATACACAGTTCCCTTGAATTTGGGCAGTTTATCCAGTACCCGCAGACGGCGTTCTGTCTCGTACCTGTCCCTGTCGTCAAGATAATCCGAAAGTGGATGCACCTTGTCTGGTTCGAGGTTGTTTTCGCGGTACATTCTGAAAATCTTTTGGTTTATGCCGTACAATTCACGCATTGTATAGGCATGAATAACGTCACGGTCCGTTGCATCCAATCTATTGTCATAAACAAACTGCGCTTTTGCGGCCAGACCAGGTCGGAGTTTTTCAATGTCATCTTTGCACTTTTGGCGATCTTCTTCCTTTTCTTTATCTGTCCTGTCGCTCATTTTGTCCTTCACCCTCTTTAGATGATCCTCTGCCTTCTCCCTTGGATAATCAGGCAGGTCCCCGCTTATCCTGGGTATCTCGTTGTGGCGTATCGCGTTGCCATTCATATCAACTATGACAGGATGCGGCTTGCCGAAATCGTCTATGCCCAGTCCCTTCTGGTCAAGCACCTTGTATTCCTTCCTGTACAGTTTTGCGACTTCCTTCAGCCTGGCAGTCGGCACGGGCTTCTCCTTGCGTATGCAGGACAGCACGTTACCCACCATCGCCCTGACATCAGGCGGCATGCGGTCCTTGCCACCATTGATATACATGCTGAAACTCTCGCTCCAGAATTCCTCCCAGCTGCTTTTTGCATACTTGGATATTTCATTGGAAACGTCACGCACTCCGTATGCCGTCATCCAACCGCGTTTATGCCGCTCATAGACAAGATCAATGTATGCATGGACATCCTCAATCTCGCCCCTTTTAAGAAACTGACTTATTATGCGATGCCCGAATTCATGTGTCGCAGAGCATTCGGCCTCCTGTCCAAACACCAGATAAGTGCTGGCATCGCTGTACTCCATGCCTTTTACGCCGTATTTTTCCCTCTTGCGCAGTTCTGGTATTAACTTCAAGTAGTCGATGTTAAGGCTTACCTGACCGTCTATGGTCTCACCATCGGTGTACTCGCCGGCAGGGTGGGTGCTGCGGAAAGTATATCCACAAATTATTCCAGAATCGCCAGCCTTCGCCTTGGGGTCTTTGAGATGCTCTACCCTCAGTCTCGTCACTGGCGGCGGCACATCGTATTCGTTGCCAAGACGCTCGATGCAGTCGGCCACAGCCTTGATGCCTTCGTCATCATCCCAGCCGTCAAAATCAACCTCCTGCACTCCAGGGAACTGCTTCAGGCGCCGTTCAGCCTCAGCCTTCGCCCCTATCGGCATCTCAAGTTTGCCGTCCTCGCGCTGGATGCAGCCCATGTCCATCAAATCACGCACCGTGTTCTCGCGCAGTTCCTCGCTGTGTATCAACTCAGGATCATACACCCGCAATGCCTCTGCTGGGTCGAACGCGAAGCCGCTATCCGCTATTGCGGGCAACTTGTCCTCATTCGTCAGCGGCTCGACCTTGTCATCCTCCACCTCGTCTGCCGCGACCTCCTCCACGCTGCACTTGCAGTTGAAGTCCCACGGGGGGAATATCCTGTGCCAAATCGGGTCGTCCTTGCGGAATATCTTCCCCGCGTACTGCCTGTGGCTGCTGCGCGGGCTCTCGCTGGTGCTGGCCACATATCGCCAGTAGGGGAACATCCTGCGGCTGTCCTCGCTCTGCCCCTGCTCCCATTCGCCCGCCGCATACGCCATCCGTGCGTTCTGCCGCAGTATGAGATTGAGCCTGGCGGTGCTCCACAGGTTCGACATCCTGGCATCCTCGCGGCTGCCTGGCTCCTCTATCTTCCCGGCCCCGTTGCGGTCCAGCCACTGCTTCAGCCGAAGCCTGGCCGTGGCTATGTCAGTCTCGCCCCTGGTATAGGAATCGGAGATCTCCCGCAACTTGTCCAGCACATGCCCGTTGGCCACACGCGCCGAAAAGAAGGAATGCGCCCTTATCGCAGGCGCCAGCCTCGCCAACTCGTCCGAACCAGCATCCGTCGGCATGTTCCGCCGACTTGCCATCCATTTCTGCTTCCCCTCGAAATCAGCCATCAGTCAAGCTCCTTCTCCAGTTCCTTCAGCCTTGCGTCCAGCATTTTGCATAGTGCTTTGTTACGACCATGTGCATACAACCTCAAGCACATCAGTGTCAGTGCATCCTTGCATTTTGCCACGAAATCACGCCGCTGTTCCCTTCTCCAGTAACTGAAAAAGTCATGGACAACGCCGAAGGCACCGCCTTCTTCCATACCCTCAAGGAAAGCACGGAAGAGCCTATGTGCCTCCCTGTTGCCGTGTATGCTGTATCCCACAATGTCGTCACGGTCATCATAAACGGCGATAAATGGGATGTTTTTCCAGAACACCTCCAGCATGAGCCTTTCAGGCTGCATGGACAGTTCCCCAATCTGGCAGCTCCAGTCTCCAAGCACATGCAGTGCCTGGCATAAGTTGTCAAGTTTGACAAGGTTCATTGCCTTACCTCCCCAAATTCACTCATTACAAATCCATATTTTTCGCACATTCTTTCCAACACCTGCCTGTCGGAAAGGACCTCTCCGCCAGAGTGCCGTTGCCAGTACTCTCTCTTATGCGTGGCCTGCGTGGCCTTATGCGTGACAAGCGTGCCTGTCCTTTGCCTGTACAGCAGTATCTTCTCCGCAAACTCGCGGAATTTATTTCCATGCACGATGTCACGTATCAGCCTTTGCACCAGCGCCAGAGGCGGCTTCTCATTCCTATCAGCCGCATCCGTGATGACGCACCAGGCTGCGCACCAGCAATTGCAGCACAGCCCTTCGCGTTCAGGCCAGTCGTTGTCATGATTTCCGCAAACAGGGCACTCCACATCCGGCAATGTGCTTACTTCCTTGAAACGCGCCGCCAACGCCTTGTCGCTGAAAACACTGCACATCCCTCACATCTCCATTGTGTCGTCTTCCCAGTTCTTACACATATCGGCATATTCCGGATGCTCCGCAATAAACGCCTCGCTCTCGGCCTCCCTCTTCAGCGTAAGCTGATACCTGCTTTCCAGCATCGCCTTGGCCTGCCTGAATACGTCCTTGTCTTTCTCTGGCATCACCTCGATCAGCTTGTTCAGCAGCAGGCACACGGCCTCCATCGGATCATTGGCAGTCGCCTCCCCATATTCCTCAAGGTCATTGTCGGCTAAGTAGTCGTAGTAGCCGTGCCAGATGGCCAGCATCGCTCTCCATTCCTTGGCCTCGGGGCTGAATGGAAAGTCAATCTCCAGGAAGTCAATGTCCCAGTGGTTGATGCCGCAGGTGTAGCAATCCGTGCAGAACTTGAAGCCGCACCCGAAAAGCCTGCCAAGTGTCCTTTCGTGTTTCTTCTTCACTGCCCTGAAACGTTCCAGTATGGGCTTCTGCTCCGCCCAGCACAAATCCGTAAAAAAGTCCAGTCTTCTGCTCATATCTCACTTCCCCTTTGGATTGCTTAGGTTTATCAATGCACCGTCCAGATCCACATCGGCAAGCGTGTCCTGGAGGTCATAAAAACCTCTTATCGCCGCAGCCAGCGCGTCCTTGGGGATTAAGGCGTCGCCTTGACTGCGGACCGACACGAATGTGGCCTTTGAATCAGGCAGGTCAATCTCACAGTCCACAACGCAGTTCCAGCCCAGGTTGTCCTGCTGGCGCATCACCGCGCTGCATCCAGCGACAGCGACCTTGAGCCAGATTCTGCCAGGATATCTCTTGAATCCATACTCCCTGAGCCATTTCAAATCAGGGTTCTCCTTTCTTGCAGTTTTCCTTTTCTCCATCGTCTCACTTCCTTGTTGTCTTGTTGTTAATTCCCGCCTTAGCGGCGGCCATCTCCACCTTTGCAATCGTCTTCTCAGCGCCAACCGCGTCATTGCCGCCGGCGATGCGCCTCTCCTCGGCCTCCACGGCTGCCGCGAATTCCTCGTCGCTCAAGTCCAGCATGGCGTCCAGCCTTGCCAGAAATCCGTCAGCATTGCCCTCATTTTCGCGCGTGGCTGGCGTTTTTGTCTCGCCGCCCATTGGCATACCCCCGAACCCGTTTCCCGCGTTCTGGGGTTCTTTGTACGTCAATTTCATGCCGAATCGCTTGGACATCTCGTCCGCATCCGCATGGAATCCAGCCTGGGCCAGTGTGCTCACCGTCTGCGCCAATGCGCTGCGATCCTCCGGCGCCTCGTACTCCAGAACAAACCTGGGCATCGCCGCATCGGGCGCGTTGTAGCGCATCCACTGGCGCACCACCTGCCTCTGGATGCAGGCGGAGACGCGGCGGCAATCCGCCTCCAGGATGTCCTGGCGCACCTTGCTCTGGGCGTCCCCCTTGGAGAGGCCCGCGCTGTCCCCGCTGGAGGCAGTCTGCCCCAGCAGCACCTTCGTCACAGCGTCCTCCAGATAGTTCAGCAGATTGAAGAAAACCTCGCCCTTCGATGTGCTCTCCATCAACTGCACCTCAACATTCCGCGAGAACACCCCGCCACCGCTGGGCCCGAAGTTGCGGATGAGCCTCTTGATGGCGTTGCGCTCCTGCTCCACGCCGCCCTGGTCCACCTTGCCAACGATGAAGGGCATCCCGTGCCTCTCCACGAAACTCGCCAAATCCTTGATGCCGATGTTCGCCAGGCAGAACAGCCACGCCAGCGGACGCACAAGGCCGCCCCTGGCAGCATCCCCGCCGCGCCTGACGCCACGGTGCCAGATGTACCTCTGCGGATCCAGCGGAATGCCCTGCGCCTCGCCGTCCACCACCACCATCGGCCTGTCATCCTCGAAGCGGATAGCCGTCTGCGGAATAGGCGAGAACCCCAGCAGGTCCCCGCCGCCTCCCCATACCTTCTCCACGGCTGCGTATCCAGGCAGCAACGCGCCCATAAGCTCCTCGATGAGGCCGTCCACCCCCATCAATTCGCCTTCCTCGCAGTCGCTTCCCGCGTCCCTCAACTGACGCTCCAGCGTCGCAGCCACGATGCCAGCCGCCTCGCTCTCGTCCCCCGCGTCCACATGCCATTCGCAGCCCAGGACCGCGTTCACCCGCGTCTGCCAGGCGTGGGCGATGTTCCAGTCCTTCTCCATCATGTCGCGGCAAAGCCTTGCCTGCCTGCGCGGGTCGCCCGAGTTTGCCTCCAGCATGATTGCGTCCAGCCTTTCAGGCGTGAGGCCACGCGCCGCATCCTCCTCGCCCCTTTCGCTGCCGCTCCAGACTATGCCAGGCAGGCCACGCCGCCTGTTGCCCTTGACTTCCTTCATAACTAACGCCTCCCGTATTCATTGCCCGCCATGCCGACCATGTTCATGACCATCTGCTTTTCCTGCCCCTGTGTTCTCCCCTGGGCCTGCTTTTCCTGTTCCCGCCCCTGCCTCATCCTATGTTCAAGCAACTCCCGCTGGTACTTCTCCCAGGGCGCCGAACACTGCGGATGCACGAACACGCACCTGCCGTCAGGACCATTGCCCTCCAGCGAAATCCTGTGCGCACTCGTCCCCGCCGCAATCTCCTTGCCACAGTGCCTGCAAACCATCGCCTGCCCCAAGTAAACCCTGTAAACCATCACTCACTCCCCTTCTTTAACACTCTCAAACACTCACTATCTAAACTCTTTCACACTCACTCTCTCTTTCCCCACCCCACCACAACACTCTATTCCCTTACTCGGCGTTTCACGTTTTCGCGCAGCGAAAACGGGGAACGCCAGTACGGGATAGAGGGTGGGGCGTGGGGAGGGGGAAAGGGCCAACGGCCCTGTCCCCCTCCCCACATCTCAGTATCTGTCATCGCTATGGTCTGGCCCTCCGTTCTCGGAGGTGGGCCTGTCCAGTGGCGTTGACAGTGGCTCGAAGAAGACGGGGCCGCTGTTGGAGGCGGCGTGGATTGCCAGGGCCAGCGCCCAGAAGCGGTCCGCGTGTCCTGCCTCGTCCGCCTCTGCCTGGAAGCGCACGTTGCCTGCGGCGGTGGTGACCTTGCGTATCTTGTGGAGGTCCTCGCGCACCTCGCGGCGTTCAGGGATTCGCACATTGCCGTCCTCCATCGCGGAGCGCAGCGGATATGCAAGCGCCTCCTTCACAGGCGCGGAGAACTGGATGCCCTCCGCCTTCCAGGAGCCGAAGCGCCGCTCAGTCTCCTCTGCGATCTGCATTCCCAGGCCGCTCTTGTCTATGCAGCAGCGGCGCACATTCGGCAGCGAGAGGATGTCCCAAAGCGCGTCCCGCTGCACGGAGAAGGGCACGTCCCTCATCTCCACAAGTTTGCGGCACACATGGCGACCATTGGCGAATTCATTCACCCATATCACGGAAAGGTCCTTCTTACGCGCCACATCGAACCCCACATATAGCGGACCGCACAGCTCCAGCGGCCTCTCCCAGTCCGAGACCTCGCAGCTCCCGATGAGCCCGTACCCCAGGAAAGCGCCCCCCTCGTCTATGAACTCGCACATATACTCCTGCTGCCAGGTCTCGTCGTCCACGGCGGCCTTCAGCGCGTCCACGTCCACGTCCAGGCCATCCGCCTTGGCGTCAAGAATGGTCACCTTGTGCTTTGAGAACGCCTTGCCCACCTCCTTGGTGCAAAGATCCGCGAACTGGTTGCCCGTCCCGTTTGGCGTGGACACCACCGTCAGACGGAATCCCCTGGTTATCGTAGGCACCAGCGCACGCCATATCGCGCGGCTGTCGTCATGGAACGCGAACTCGTCCAGAATCACATTGCCAGAGTAGCCTCGCGCCGTGTTTGGATTGGCAGGCAGGCCGATGATGCGGCTGCCGTTGGGGAAGCGGCACACCAGGCTGGCAGTGTCCGCATCGAAGCCAGTCTCCATGAATTCGCAGAGGCAGCGCACCGCCTCGGTATGCTGCCTCACCTTCTCCATCCACTCCTTGCTCTGCCTCTCGCCAGCCGAAAGGCATATCCACAGGTTCTTGGGATGCGAGATGCTGTCCAGCACCGCGTCCAAACTCGTGCAGAAGCTCTTGCCCAACTGGCGCGAGAAAAGCCCTATCTTGAAGCGGCTTTTGTCCTCCAGGAAACGCCTCTGGTACGGCAACAGCGTATATACCGACTTCATACGCCAAGCCTCCTGCGTATCTCGTCAATCTGCTCGTCGCTGAGGCTGCCGCTGCCCGCCTTCGCGCCGCTGAGTTCAGCAACCCTGGCCTCCAGTTCCGCCACGCGGCTGCGGTACTTCTCAATCTCGCGGTCAGCCTCGCGCTTGGCGTCCCTGGCCTCCGCGGCGATGCGGTTGCGCTCATATCCCTCCAGGCTAGCGGAAAGACTGCGCAGCTCCCTGGCCTCCAGGGGCTCCCCGTCCTCCAGGCGCCCTATAACGCGCCTAAGCACCTCGAACATGGCGATCCTCGCCATGTCGTCCGCGCCGCCCGAGTTCTGCACCACGAATGCCGCCAGCTTGCGCCTCTCTATCTCGTGCCCGAACTTGCGCCGCGCCTCCACATAGCCCCTGTGCTCGTCGCCCGAAAGCCATGCCTGGAACGTGGTGTCATGCAAGGTCAGCCCCTTTTCGGCGCAGGCCTTCGCCACCTCCGCGTCAGTGCGTACCTCCTCGTATGTGGCCCCGTCGTCCAGCAGCATGGACACCCTCCCGCGCACATCGGCGGGCAGCCTGCTTATGTTGTTCCTCTGCCTGGTCATACCGCTCCTGGCCCCCAGATGAAACTGTCCTGCGGGAACTCAGGCAGCAGCTGCTCAAGCCCCTTCCTGGTAATCCTGAAATACTGGCCACCGAAACCCTCAATGGGCGCAAGGTATCCCATCTCCGCCAGTTCGCGGAAACCCTCCACCTTCTCCTGCAAGGGCAGCGGCCTCAATGCCGCCTCCTGGCTTATCTCGCACAGTTCCTCCGCCTTCACGGGCGCACCGTGCATGTCCCGCATCGCCCTCAAGAGCGCCTGCCTCATCGCGTATCTTGAAATCATACCTGCCTCCTCATTTATGCCCCTGCTTGTGCCGCTCGAAGCTGTTGTCCAGGTTGTGTATGTACTGCCTGTTGGCCTCTATCTGGGCCGCCTGCCTGGCGCTGTCCTCGCAGAGACGGTCTATCTTGGCGGACATGCCGCTCATGGCCCCCTGAATCCCCTCCAGAATCGCAAGCATCCGCTGGCTCTTGTCCTCCCGCACATGCTCCTCCAGCGACTTCTCCAGGTTCCGTATCTTCTCCTGCTCAAGCCTGGACACCTTCTCCTTCAGCGCATCCACGGGCGCCCGCAGCGTCCTTACAATCACAAGCCAGCTGGAAAGCGCGCCCAGCACGCTTCCAGCCAGCCCTATGGCACCTTCCATCAGCATCGGCGCATCCCCCGCTATTCGCTCTTCACAGCCTCTTCAACGGCGTCCTTGGCCTTCTCAACGATGCCGCCTGTCTTGTTTTCGGTTGCATCCTTCACGCCCTTCGCCCCAACGGTGCTGGACGCGCCAGCCTGGCTAACGCTCACAGGCGTGCTCACATCCACCTCGGTTGTCTTCTGCTTGCTGCTGGTGGAAGTGGTGCTGCTGGACGCGGGGCTCTGGTCCCTGCCCGTGTTCTGGCTCACGTTGCTCTCGCTCACCTTGTTCAGCTTCTCCAGGCTGCTGGTCGCGTCTATGTCCGCGCTCCTGTCGCCAATGTTGTTGTTGACGAAAAGCCCGCTGCCTGTCGCCAGTTTGCCCTCCGCATTCTCCTGCGCCTTCTGCTGCTCGGCTCCAGCCTTGCCCTCCACGTCCCCAAGCGGGGAGTGTATCGCGTTGGCCTGGGTGTTGTTGCTGCCTATTACCGCAGTGGCCTTGCTCTCGGGCTGGTTGATAAGCACATATCCCGCATTGCCCACATACGGCCTCTCCAGCATCCCGCAACCCACAAACAGCACGACCGCCATCCACACGAAAACCACATCCAGAATCCTCAACATACATACCTCCTTGAATCTCACTTGTCCTTATAAAAAGAGGGGACGGGGGCAAAGGCCCCGCCCCCTCGGCTCGTCCAAATATGCCAGGTCACCTGCTTGGCGCGTAGCCTGGCTCGCGCCTAATGCCCCCCTTGCCTATTAAATGCCGCCGGCAAG
>JAEEGL016305272.1_pt1 | contig 29645 bp, 48 predicted proteins | sample 9134231 | NCBI WGS metagenome assembly JAEEGL01 (sample SAMN16246548, study PRJNA631951) | gut metagenome | biome: gut microbiome; feature: rumen; material: fiber-attached | host: Bos | place: Iran: Karaj | collected 2018-10
AATAAAACTTGCAATTTAATCTCACACGGGCAATCGGGCAAGTTTCTCCATGTCAATCGCACCATTGGTAAGTTCCTTCACCTTGTCACAAAATATTGTATCATACACGCATACAACATCGGAATTATTCCTTTTAATCTTGTAAAAGTTCAATGGTCGCTTCATAGTTGTCCGAACAATCACTAATTAAATTAGGTTTTTCATTCGGTTTGCTTACAACTCCACGACTGTTTTCGACACTCCTTGCCGAATTATAGTTCAAAATGTTCTTCGCTGCATTGATGTCTCGGTCATGATGTGTACCACAATTACAACAAGTCCATTCTCTCACATTCAAGTTCTTTACACGCTTTTCAACATAACCGCATACACTACACATCTGACTTGAAGGATAAAACCTGTCAATCTTAACCAATGTCTTGTCATTCCACAAGCACTTGTATTCAAGAGTTTGTATGAACTGATACCAATTGCACTCTGATATTGCTTCTGCAAGTTTATGATTCTTCATCATCCCTTTAATGTTCAAGTCTTCAACTTTTATCACATCATAATTTTTTACGAGTTCACTGGTTATCTTGTGTATATAGTCAGTCTTGACATCTGTAATCTTCTGATAGATTCGGTTGCATTTTTCCACTTGGTTTTCGTATCTCTTGCTACCGTGAACTTTCCGTGACAGATGTCTTTGGTTATGCTTCAATTTTCTTTTGAGTGTCCTGATTATGCTCCTGTGGTTCTTGTATTTAATCCCGTCACTTGTGATGACAAAGTCCTTTATGCCAAGGTCAAGTCCAACAGAACGGTTGGTCTTCTCAAAAGGCGTATAATCTTGCTTGACCGTGATGGTTATATGATAGCGTCCTGCCTTGTTCTTTGTGATTGTTGCAAAACATATCTTGCCTGCAATCTCTTTGGATACTACAACATCAATCCCGCTTTTGAGTTTTGGAATGAACAGTTTGTTATCTTTGATATGAAATGTGTTGGGTTGTGCAATCTTGAAAGACTGCTTGTCCCTTCTGCTCTTGAACTTCGGATAAGAACTTCTGTGCTTATAGAATTGTCATAAGCAGTGTGCATGTTCCTCAAACTGCATTGCAATACCTGCAAAGGAACGTCCTTCAGAAATTCATATCCATCAGTCTTACGAAGTAGTGTCAGTTTGGACTGTTGGACATTATAAGAATCACTTGTCTTTGTTTCTTCGTATTGTTTCTTCTTTTCATCAAGGAAATAATTGTACACAAGTCTGCATCACCCAAACACTTTTGCAAGATAAGTCTCCTGTTCCTTGTTCGGATATAACCTGAACTTGTATGTGTAAATCCTTCCCATATGAAAATCTATATGTTATTTATAACTGTTCACTTTACAAGACTAAAAGGGATAATTCCGTAATTATTTATACGTTTTTGCGAAAAAACTCCGATTTTCTTCCATGATATATCCCCGATATATCATAAAAAGTGACATGTGAAAACGTAACTGCCTGATACATAATTAGAAAAAATTTTCAAATTTTTGTTGAGTGTATTAAAAAAGATTGTATTTTAGCAGTGTAAAAATAAAACAAAAACAACAAAAACAAAGCAATATGAAAACAAGAAACACCACCCCCGCCTACGAAGAATTGAACGTTAATGTTCTTCTTGAATCCAAAAAGTTTATGAACTGCGTTGTAAAGATTGCCTCAACCTTCGGCATCACAAAATACATCAACGACATCTTTAACGACATCAAGCAGGTATGCGCAATTGCCGTAATTGAGTGCTTTGACTTGTACGAAGCGGAAAAGGTTGGCGGCAACTTTTGGGGATATGCATACCAAAGAATGTACGAATATGCAAAGAACGAAGTTGCCAACCAAAGAGAGACCGTACACCTCCCCTACAACCGCAGAAACGGCACTTGCGGTTACGAGAAGGAGCAGCACGAATACTACGGCATTGAAAGAGAGAATGACGGGCACGAGCAGTACAAATACACGTCTGACACCTACATGGAACTGGAGGAACACGAATGCCCCGCAGGTCTTAAGATGGACATTGCCGCAGCACTTAATACCCTTAACGCAGAACAGAGGGAAATTGTTGAACTGATGCACGGCATCAAGGACTTGAAGGATGAGACCAAGAACATCACCTACGGCAACGTTGCCGAAGAACTTGGAATTCACGTTGCAACTTTAAGAAGAAAGTACAACGATGCCTTAAACACTTTAAGAGCATACCTTGCATAAGCAATAACAACAAAAACAAGCAAATATGAAAAGAGCAGTTTATTTAGGAGGATTCAAAGAGTTCAATCCCGAAGACCATAACACAAAGGATGGTGATGTTTACCTCTTTCATTCAAAAAAAGATATGAAACTCCATATCGGAATATTCTTCAAACAGGATGAAAATGGTAGTTGGGGTTTCACCGATTACTTCACGGGAAAGCGGTATTATCCCTATACATCCGAAGTTATTGATTTGAATGAGGCAACACTTGAAGATGTTGCAATAACACTTAACCCAACGGGACATTTGTCAAAATGCTGACAATTGGCATAATACAAGAAAAGCACGATATATCAATGATATATCGTGCTTTTTATTTTCAGTTACCTTTTGATTTGCAAAACTCATCGAATGACATAATCTTTCCACATACATTGAAAGACTCCTCTATTCCTGAAATTTCCGAACAAGTCTTGCTTCCCCCTTCTATAAATGCGGAGGCAAGGTCTCCCCTACAATGTCCCACATCAAGTATGCGGTTCAACAGCATGAGTTTCTCATAACCTTCCATATTCACATCATACTCTGAAAAAATCTTATATATCGGTTCAATTCCATAGTCACTCCAACCATCACTTCCATCAGGAAGTTTGCACCATTCGTAAAATCCGATTTCATCAAGTTTTTCAGACGCCTCATAATAATTAGACCAATTAACACCATCGTCTTCACCGAACATATCCTCACAATATTCACCAGGAAAATATGAGGAGTGTCCAGCGAACTCGGTTATATAAACAATCTTTATGAAGTTTCGCGCAGTCATTTCCAACCACTTGTCCACAATCTTATCGGGTATCCTCGCCATTTGTGGATTTGGTGCGCTCATAAACCTTTTAAGAAGGTTCTTGTATTGTGCCGCCGGAATTAACTCAAATTGTATTCTCTTAACACCATTCCCTTTGTCATTTATAAATTCATCAAGAAGACTAAATTCGTCATAATCTTCTTGAAAACCATATACGAAGTTATTATCAACGCTTTCTGATATGTGATCCGCAAAATCCGCAACCTGCTTTTTTGTCATAGATTTTGCCGCTTTCCTCACACTTTTTGATACATCCTTCTTTTTCATCTTCCCATTCTGCACCGCTCTTACCACCTGAAAAAACCTTTTCTGCTCATCACTTACACTTGGCATAATTCCATTAAAATATTATTCATTTTTTGTTATTTATATAATAAATGAAATACGCTATTATGCAAGATAAATTCGATTGTGTTATACAGAACCCACCTTACGCAGGACACTTCCATTTGAGTTTCCTGAAAAAAGGAATGAACATACTGAATGGTGAAAATGGAAAAATGACAATTATTGAACCTGCAACATGGTTGATAAACATAAGACGGAATGGCAAATGTGACATCTATGACGATATAAAAAGAAAGGTCAACGGACACGTCAGAAAAGTCATTATAGAGAACTACAACACGGAGTTCGGAACTGATACCTTCGTGCCATTCGCTATTACCTATATTGATATGTCCAAAACTTTTGACACCATAGATTTTATATGCTTCGGGCATCATCAGAAGGTAAAAAGCATATACGACTGCAACCTTATTGGCGACCATAAGGTCGTGCTTTCAATTTTAAGAAAAGCAATGAAGTATGGGGATATGATGGAGTCGCATGTGACGGACAAAGAAATACCGGGATATCATTATATGCCATACAACGAAATCATAGGACCTACGGGATACCATATTGATTTCTCATACAAGACCACCCCGCATGGACAATTCTCATTCCATTATCTTTCTTTTTGTATGCACAAAACCCGTGCCGATATAAACGATAAAATCGTGAACAAGGCAAATGGCAATTCCGATACTGCGGTTTACGGCACTGCGGATGAAATTGAAAATTGGCGGCACTACATTATGAACAACAAACTCCCCCTATTCATAAACCTGTGCATATCATTCGACCACCATAACCAATCCAAACCATACATTCCATTTATTGTGGATAAGCAGTACACCGATGATGAGATATTCAAAATGCTCAAACTCAAAAAATCGGAAATTGACATGATTGACAAAACGCTTAAAAAGTTTGAAAGATATTCGCCTTGGTGGAAACGATACTGCTGTGGAAAGGACTCTGCAACGGATAAGGAAGTAACCGAATTTGTTGAATCATTATAAACATAAGAACAATGCTCGAAGACAATATAAATGAAGTAAGAAAAGCAAGACACAAAGAATCGCAGGAAGATTTCACACCCACCGACATAACGGCATTGCTTGTTGATGGTTCGGAGGATATGATGGCGGACTTCTCAAAAAGAATAATTGACATCTCATCAGGTGTCTGCTATATACTTGTTGAATGCCTCAAACACCGCATGACATACTGCAGCAACGAGAATGATGTGGTAAAGGCAATTTCCACAATTTATGGGACCGAACTGCATCAGGACAATGTGGATGAGGGAATACAAAATATGAAAGATGCCATTACGGAGGAATGTGAAAAAAAAGGCATAACACTTTCCAACGAAACAATGAACGCAATAAATACTATACTTCTAAATAACATTGTATGTACGGATACCTTCCAATGGAACTACTCGCAATGGAAACCTTTTGCAAGGTCAAACGATACAAAACTATTTTAATAAACAAACACGATTATGGAACAAGATGCTGTAAAATGCGCAAGATTTATTCTGTCATTGCACAATGATGGATACTATGTGGATGATGAAACCCTGTATGCCGCAAAGAACATAATGAACGATTATGTCTATGAGAATGATTGTACTGATGGCATTGATGGTGATGATATGGATGACTATGATTCATATAACGAATAATGGCAAGACTTACATCCATTTCTGAAATTGATCCGATTCCAAAACGAATATACACGGACAATCTAATCTTATGGAAGGTCATTCGTTCCGAAATAATAAGACTTGGAAAGGATGCCGACCTAAACCATATGGATGTGTCCGAAATAACCAACATGTTCAACTTATTCTTCTCAACAAGTTTTTGCGGGGATGTTTCGTTATGGGATGTATGCAACGTATCGGTAATGGAGGGGATGTTCGCCTATACGGATTTTAGTGGTGATATTTCATTATGGGATACAAAAAACCTGAAGAATGCAAGCAGTATGTTCAGGAAGTCAAAATTCAATTCGGATATAAAGGGATGGAATGTCGGCAATCTGCGTTATATGAATATGATGTTCACCAACTCATTGTTCAACCAGGACATATCAAATTGGCAACTAAATAAACCCATTGATATGTCCAATATGTTCTGGGGTTGCGAAATAAGTTACTGTATGGACAAACTTGCCGAAAGAATAACGGATATTACCGAAGTATCGGGCATACTTGACAATACCCTGAACTACAAATTCAACAGGGATGTATTCAGGAAAAAATCAAACGAACTTAAACGTATAGCAAATGAAACTTACAGGAACAACCTTATCCGAAACACTCAAGCGGAAACAAGTGTTTGTCAAAACGGGAAGCGAACTTGTTAGTATAATAAACGATGAATGCTTGAAACGTGGAAACGATGCCGACCTAAACCATATAGATGTATCGGCAATAAAGAGTTTCACTTATTTGTTCATGCTTACATCCAACCTTGCATTTGATATCTCACAATGGGATGTACATAACGCAACACATTTCAATAGGATGTTCTATAAGACCACATTCAGCGACACATTCGACATAAGCAATTGGGACACACAAAACGCGGAAAATATGGAGGGGATGTTCCTCGGTTCAACGTTCAACGGGAATATATCAGATTGGAATGTGAAAAAAGTTGAAAGTATGCAGGAGATGTTTGCTTTTTCATCTTTCAACGGGGACATATCCAAATGGGATGTTTCCAATGTGAAATTTTTTACGGATATGTTCAACTCCAACAAATTCTTCTGTCAGGACATCACCTCTTGGAAATTGAAATCAGCAACCAATATGAAAGGAATGTTCTGTATGTCCAAAATGAAAGAGGAGGATATCAAAGCGTGGAAATCACAACTTGCAAAAAGACATATCCTGCCAAATACATTGTTCACCTTCTCATTTTTATAAATACATAAAACATTATGGAAACTTTTATAATAGTATTATTTGTTGTATTCGTTCTCATAGTAAGCATGGTGATTGAGGACATCTCACAAAACAATTTAATAAAAAAGAGAAAACAAATTCTCACAAAAGGTCGCAGGGTTGTTTTCTACGAATGTATAAACAAGGAGTTTGATGATTGGAAAAAACTTGCGGAAGGCACTATTGTGGATTGCAAGGACACAACATTCAAAATTGAATACACTGACGGAAAAACGACCTATGAGAAATATTGGCGGTTCGGTATGTTTGATGATAAAGTTGAGGTCTATGACGGAAACGAACTTATATGGACAACTGGTTTTTCAATGTGATGAGACTGACAAATTGCAAAGAAATCATTAAAGGCAACACGCACCACGACTATGATTACAGGGAAACGAAAAGGTCGTTATTCAACATATTTTTTCCATTTTCCGTTCCCGATACTTTTTATAGTCACGTGCTTTCGGAATCGGTGATGTGTGCAGATTTGACATTCCCATTGCTTGATAAATCACATCCGACATTAAAAGTGTACATAGCAAATTACATATACAATATGGACACATCAGTAAGACTCGGACACGTTCTGTTTTCAAAAGCAATATACAAAAGGAACAATGATGAGTTCATACCGAAAAAAGAAATAGACCACGCAATAGGCATAATACTTGGTGAGAATAGACTTGATGCATATCTGACTTCATACAACAGGGATGGTAGTGTTCTTGAAACAATATGTATTCCACAACCATATGTAATTATGGATATGGTGGATGATGCACCCGTATTGACATTAACATCCTTATATTAAATAATTCAGAATAATTATAACAACAAAAAAGACCTGCCAAACGACAGATCTTTTTGTTGTTAAAGAAATGAACTGACATTATTCTATAGCGTAACAATAATCACTATAAAATATATCTAACTTTTCTCCTTTTTCTTTGATGTCGTTATTAATGTCATCTAAATTTTTCTTGAAATCGTTAATCATTTTAGTCTTGTCTGAAGGATTGAGCAAATCACATTCTTTTACCAATTTAGTATAAGTATTTATTGCTTTATTTACTCCTTTTTCATCTAATTCAAAATATGTGATTTTTTCATCATCTAATGTTGACCAACCAACAATACGAAAATTACCTCTTACTTCAAGAACAGCATTTTCATCATTATATTCCTTATCGTATCTTGTAAGCAACTTATATGAATTATACCCATTGCTTTGCTTATGTTGTTGCAAATTAAACTTATAATGTGTACCAAATGAATATGAGTTTGGTTTCACGTGACTCCATCCGGGTATGTAATTATCTGTTACAAATTTATAAAGATATTTACTAAAGTCAATCAGTAACTTTTCGTTTTCTGCTATTTTGTTTGTTACTTCCGGTCTTTTCATAAACCAATCCCACAAGTCTATTTCATATTCAAATGCGTGGTTGCCATCTTCCCATTTATCAGGTATGTAAGATTCACTATTATCATAATAGTCATCTTTCCAATCATTTGAATGGTCACCATCAAATTCATATCCGTGTGATTCTTTAATAAAAGAACTAATGTTTAATACTTTCATAATTTCATTTATATATTATATTTATAATCTTAAATTTTCAAGTGTCTGTTGATTACAAAAAAACAAAACACCGATATATCGTTGATATATCGGTGTTTCATTTTTAGATGTGCGGCATACTTATGCTCGGCATACTTGGCATTTTGAAATTGCTTTGCGCCTGTCTCATCATATCGCTTCCCATCTTTGAAGGATTCATATTCATTCCTTCCTGCTGCTTATCCTGTTCCTCCTTACGTTCTTTCAGTATCTTCTCGTATTCCTCAAGGGAAATCTCGTATTCCCAATACTGCATATTATCAATTTCGGAAGGTTGGATATGCCAGTTCTCCATCAGGAGTACCCTGCTCCTAAAGAAGTTCGTCAGATTGATCTGAAATAGTCGGAATAAATAACGATTTAAATCCTCCTCGTACTTCCTGTCCATCATCGCTGGTGGTCTGAAACATGACGGGGATTTCAATGTCCCCTCCGCAAGACTCGCATCTCACATGAATATTAGGACTCATTCCCACCGTTGTATTAATCTTTTCAATCATACGATAAACAAGGGTGAACTTGGTGGCATCCCAATTCTCGAATTCAGTTGCGAGGTTGAACACATCCCTATCCTTGAATTGTCTCCAATCCCTTTGGAAGAATGGAATAATCTGCACAAGTGCCTGATCCCATCTTTTCTGATTCTGCGTTCTGTCAATTGCCCAATCCCTTACGATTGTTGTAACACCAATTGTCGGAGGTGCAAGTTGGATTGTGCCATAATGCTTCGTCTTGATGGAGAAACATTTGTTCACAGAATCGTAATACTTTTCAAGTTGCGGATCGGGGTCAGGTCTCTCCAACATATCGGATGTGAGTTTCACCTCCGCCTGCGGTTTGCAACCTGGTGTCTTGCAAGCACCATCAGGAACAGGAATGTTGATGACCGTTTCGCCATTCTTGAACGTAAGTTCCTGAATGCGTTTGATAAGATAGAAACGGTCGTGGTCAAGAATGTCCTTATAACTGCCGGGCATGTTGCCGAATGAAACCTTCGTACAACTTGCAAGCATATAGTTCATCTTGTCAATGATGTCATTCGGATTGCTTTCATCCATCATTGAATACTCACGAATTTCACCAACACGGCATGCACGAATATGCACATTGAAATCATCCGAATAGAATCTGCCTTGTGATGGGAACATCTCAACGGGAACTCGGATGTAATTGACAAGGGAGTTCATTCTTTGGACTTCGGGGTCGTTATCCAAATCCTCCCTGCTCATCATACCGGGTCTGTTTCCGGGATTCTTGACTTTGCCGAGGTCTTTCACAGGTTCATGTTCCTCCTGCCTGCCATAGACATTGCCGCCCATATCCATCGAAACCGGTTCGGAAAGGTCATGGTTTTCAGGTTTGCTGGAAAACTCTTTCAAAAGGTCTTCCTCATACTGCTTTGTGTTATTGTTTTCTGACATAATACTTTATATTTTTTATATGTTAAACACTCTGTAATTTTTTATAATTGGTGTCAAGATTCTCCTTCAAATAATTGGATACCACCTTGCCGTTATTCACGATGCTTTCATAAACATCGTTTGGAACGTTCAGGTATTTCTCAATATTTCCATCGGAGTATGTTATCACCAAATCCTTTGTTATTTGTGAATAGACCACACTTGTAATGGTCGGTGTGCTTTCTTTTATCATAACTACATTGTAAGTTTAATTTTTCTTGAAACTTTATCAACGCTGACAATCTTCGCTTTCACGTGATCGCCATTTGCAAGTTTTTCATTGTACGGCAATGTTCCGATAATTCCATACTTCATCTGAATGAGGGTGAACTTCTTTGAATTGCCGACAACAACACCATCCATCACGGTCTTCGGTTTGAACTCATCATCCACCTTCTCCTCCCAAATCTTTCTTGTGCGGAATGTCTGTGTAAGAAGCAACTGACCATTCTGCTCATAGTCAATTTTGAATTTAAGTTCGGTTTTCTCAATTTCAATCGCATCGCTGTTGAACAACTCCTTCGTTTCATCATCCATATCAACATACGAAAGTTTGCCAGCAAGACATTCATTGAACGTGATAAGGAGATATTCGTGCTTTTTCATTGTAACAACACCCGTGAACTCATTATCCATCTCATCGGTAAGAACCCTGTTGAGAACTGTCGGTTTGATTGCCTCAAGGAACGCAATATGGGATACCACAACAATGTCCCTCTGCATATTGTACATGGTCGGGATGACCATCATATTCGTTCCAACAATGCTATTGAAGTCCTTAAGTTTATAAAGACTTGCTGTGGAACCTGGCATAAAGCATTTTACACCCTGTATGGTTACATAATAACCTCCATTTATACACTCGTCAATATGTGCCGAGTATGCGTTTGTGGTGTTGTGTGTGACCGCTGCGGCACGAAGTTCATTCTTAACCGCAAGTTTGATTGAATCCTTTATTGAAATGTTGATACCATTCTTCGTGCTTGCTGCAATCGGAATTTTGTATCTCACACCATCATCAAACGCATTGATAACATCTTCGGGTTCGTTTGATAATGGCATCTGATAATCGTATTTCTTGTTAAGGTCAACAACAAACTTATCATCACGTTTCTCAATTGTGACATTGTCAATCAAATGGTCATGATGTGCGCTTTCAAAATCGGCAATATCACTCAATGACGAACCGCCCATAGTTGAACGATATTTGTTCAAGTATTCTAAAACGTATGGTTCTTTTGAAAGAATTTTCTCCCCTGTCTCAAGAGGAATGTTGATGGTTTTTTCGTTTAATGTGTCACCATCCGTAACACTGATTTTCTGAATGTACATCAAACAATGGTTTTTAAAGGTTAGTAATTAGGTTTATATTATGCGTGAATAATCACATATATATTTATACGAGACACTTTTCGTGGTTTTTTATTATATTCAATAAAACAAAACAAACAAAACAAGAAAAAAGAAATGGAAATAAACACACGAAAAAACTCAACAAAAGTAAGACAGTACACAACAAATGGCGAATTTGTCGCTGAATACGAGTCCATCACCCACGCATCAAAAGAAACGGGAGTGAACCAAACATCAATCGCAAATGCGTTATGGTGGAAAAAGAACAGAACCGCAAAAGGTTTCATTTGGACTGAAGTGGATGAGGACATCACCGTCATTGTGGAAAAGAACAAAAAGGATGCGGAAAAACAACTTCATGAAAAAAAGAAGGCGGCACTCAAAGGAACCAAAAAAGAGAAACGCATTGAGATTGATTGGCGGGTAGAACGTGTGAAGGATTACATCTTCATTGAGAAAGACTTATGCGGTTCGGAATTATGCGCCCGTTGCTCAATTAATGCCAATGGGGATGATTGCCTTCCATGTCGAAAAGATGAACGAAAGGATGGCAAACAAGGGTATTGGAGATATTCCAAACCTTTATAATTTTTTTCACAAAAGTGACACAATTTGAATTTTTTTCTTATATTCAATAAAAGGAAGTTAAGACAATAAACAAATAATAATATGGAAAACACAGAAATTAAAAACGAAGTTGAACAACTCACAAACCAATTATCATTAAAGCAGGTTGTTGACCTTGCAGGCAAAATCATCGTTGAACACATCAACGAAAGAAAATTTGACGACATTGAGTTCAAGAGAAGCAATGTTGAAGGTTATGTCAATGTCATATTCACCATTGAAGGATTTAAATTCAACGCATCCTACAATAAGGATGGTTATCTTTCATGGCACGAATGGCAGGGCATTAAACAACCCCCGCTCACGAAAGCAGAAGAAAAAAGCATCTGCGATTATATGTGGATGCGGTGGAACGAAATTCGGAAAGACACCCTCCGCAAAGAAATTGAGGAAAAACAAAAAGAACTTGAAACTCTTTTATAATTAGCGATGGAAGCACAAACCCAATTTGAATACGACCTATGGCATGATGGCAAACGCGCCATGCTATTCAACCTTGAAGACGATGCCGTGATATCAATTATCAAGAAGTGCATTGACAATAGGGAGATAGACAAGAATTGCCGCATGGAAACCCTGAAAGACAATTTGATTCCAATTTCGGAAGTCAAAAGTTTCATGGAATACATAGCAAGGTATGACGCAAAAGTGTTTGAGGAGTGCTTCATCGCAATTGTATCAATAAGCAAACAACATAGATTTGCATTCAAGGCATGCGCAACCATGTACGTTGCAGATAAAGGAGAGGTATCGGATGAACGTATCGACAAATTGAAAGATATGCTGCGTGAATATGGAATCCTTGATTATATGGAGCAATTCAACAAATGCATGGAACATATACTAAACAACGGGATAGATGGAAATGACAAGTGACGATATACTGAAAATAACAATCCTTTGCGAAACAAAAGACGGAACATATCTTGCATCATCAACCGATGACAAGCAATTCATACGGCATGCAGTCAACGTAATGCAATTCGTTGAAATTGATAAAAAATTTGTTGGCAACATCGATGCGGAAAAAATAATGAAACAAAACACTGACGAAAAAGAGAAAAACACAAAACTATTCTAAATGGAAAAGATAAACGTAAAAAACGAAATGGTTTATACCGACCTCCAAGACATACAGGGGGATGGTGTCACAATCCTTGCAGATGGTGAATACAACGAACACAAGTTCAAAATCATATCATATGGCACACACCCCTGCTGCTACATCAAACTGAACCCTGACGAAAAGTATTACGGCAAATCCGATGATGACATCTTATTGCCGTGTCATGGTGGTGTGACATTCGCCAAAATGACACAAGACGATGACCGATTTGAAAATGGTTTTTGGATTGGATGGGACTATGCACACTTCGGTGACGCTTTTGGAGAAAAAATGCCCGGCAGAATGTACACCACACAAACACTGCTTGCGCACACAAAAGCGGCAATTGACGAACTCAACACCCTATAATAATGACGTACAAAGAACGTGTCATTTCGGCAATAAAAAGACGTATAAAAGAACTTGAAGCATCCCTACAGAAATTCGATGAAGAGGACTTCACATCTTCAGTTGCGGCAAGTGACATGAATATGCTACGAGGTTATGCGGATGCATTGAAAATTATAGAACTTATCCCCGAAGATGCCTCCACATGTTCGGTCTCGGATAAAGACATTCGGGAGATTATTGACAAGTCATTCGATGCGGGTTATGAAGAGTGCAGACGTTCAATGAAAAACAGCAAAAAAGCATAAGACATTATGGAAAGAATAACCAACTTTGAATGGAACGATTTGGTGCTTTACTCAAAGGGATGGTACGATAATGATACCAATACCGAAGATGAGTTCTTTGACCGAATTGAAACCATCATCAAAATGAACACCAACAGGTCATACGAGTCCAAGATGCACAGAAGCGATATTATGCATATGCTGTTCAACGCACACCAACAAATCATATCGCACCTGTCCGATGAGGATAAGAAATGCCCATTCTGGTGTGCAACACCTGCATATTTCTATGATGCCGTGTCAAATTGGATGAGACGTGCCGATTGGTATTACAACGAGAAAATCTCACTTGATTACGCATCCGCTAGAGTTATACTTGACGTAATGTCAAATATGACAACCGACCAAATTGAAATGCGGAAACCCGTTTATGGCAAAGGCAGACTCCGTATGGGTACGTTGTTCGGAGAGGCAAGACCAATATCCCTCACCTATACCCAAATGAATAGGGAAGCGGAAAAGTTTTTTGGAAAGGAATAATGATGTTATCAGACACAAGTCTTTTAGACATTATAATGCGGGATGCTCCAGCATCAAGAGTGTTTGACTGCTACAATCGTGAAAACAGTTGGTTCGCCAAACACAAATATGATATCGCCAATGAAATCAATGAAAATTCAATGATGGTTATCCATGCAAGAGATTTGGCAAACGGTATAACCCTTGAGTTTCCTGTAAAGTTGCACGCAATTGAATTTATTGATTCTGGCACATCCGACATACATTCAAGAGTTTTCGTGACCTTTGACCCGAAAGCATATGATATGAAATTCCGAAATAACAAACTTTGTTATGAGGTTTTCAATAGCGAAAAACTGAACAATTTTATAATTTCTTACGGAACTGATTATGGGCAAGGACATATCCTTAAAGCAGTTTGCTTCTTTGATTAGCACACAAAGCGTTTAAGCGCACTTTTTTGTTTTTTCCATATTTGATTGGCGGCAGGATATCCTGCCGCTTTTCGTTTGAATTTTGTGGCAAAAACAAGCGTTTGTTGCCGCTAATTTGTATGCGGTCATCCATGATATATCGTTGATATATCCATTTATAAATATCTCAAGAACATATCGTAATTCAATGAGTTATTATGTAAATTGCGAAGATACCGAATCGCAGGAATGTCTTGCCGAGTTCACGGACAGGATAAACAAGCAGATGACTTTGAACTGCCAAATACCTTTCTCACTTCCAACCGCAGCAATTGCACAAATAGTAGGAGAGGCGAAAAAATACTTCTACAACAAGTATGACGATTCAATGGAGGAGATATTCATTTCATGTCCTTATGAGGTGTTCCAAGACCCGAAGTTCAAGTTCGGTCTGACAAACAAGGATGGCATGGATGGAAACAAGATAAAGAAATCCGAAACACAAAAGGATAGGGGTGTGCTTGTTATGCCCGACAATGTGTTCTCGGTCATCAGGGTTTACCAACTTGGCAAATTCTCCGGCGAAGCAGGATGGGGTAGTTCAACAAGACTTGATGGTGGAAACCTTGATTTCGGCATTCAGAGAATGTTTGCATCAAGTATGTACAACGACAGATTGCCACAGGCGGCAGATAACCTTACCTATTGGACTTGCAATTGGTACTTCTTCGACCAATCAAGGCAAATGCTTCAGGAGATGCATAGTTTCAAATACAACCGTCTTACAAAAAAATTCAGGTTTACGGGAGAACTTCCGAAGTATCCCTGCATATTTGATGTGCTTTGCACAATACCCGATTGCGACCTTTATGATGATGACCTGTTCTTCAGATATTGTGTGGCAATGTGTATGAAGCATATGTCAAGAATACTCGGTATGTTCCAGTATAACCTGCCAGGCAATGTGACAATTAATTACGATTTATATTCACAATGGGGTGATACTGAAATGCAAGAGATTAAAGAAGAGATTGAACAGAACAGACATTCAGTCGCTTATTTTTATACAACTTAATAGAATATATTAAACAATAAACAAAAGTCATGAATATAGTTAAAACATTCGAGGGATTCACCTCAAAGCAGATAAACCAGAATCTGTATAAAAAATTAATGTACTACACACTCCTCAAATGCATGGGGGGGACAAGAACCAACGAAAACGGAGACATACACATAGATGCATATGAAAACACAATGATAACCATGCTTGATTTGGATGGCGACTTCATCATCAGATCAAAGAACGGGGGAAGTTACAAATTCACATGCATTGAAATCAATTTCAATTACACAAGACTTCCCGAAATATCGCTTCTTGTGGATTTGGACTCCGAGGAATACCCAGCAGACGAATATGACAGCGATGGCGAGATTCCAATTGAGGATGTTGATAATATGGAAGAACTCGTGGAATATATGAAGTCATAAAAGTTCGAACGTGAGACACTAATAAAAAAGGACTGCAACCGCAGTCCTTTTTTATTAGTCAAAGTAGGTATATTTTTTCCAATCATCATTTGGTTCCTGTTTCGGTTTTCCATCATCAAACCCAACAAGCGATTTGAGATGCACCCGCATCTGCGACCCTGGTCGCCTTCCGTTCTTTCCAAATTCAAGAAGTTTTATGACCGCAGTTTTATCATTATGTGACAAAACCTCACATTTCGTTTCGTGCCATATATCAGCAAACGATTCACGCCAACGATACTTCACAACTTGCTTTTGTGCGTTCTGCTCATTAAATTCGTTGATTGTCAGTATTTTCATTTTTATGTATGATATATCTCTGATATATCTTTATTTATAAGCAAACACCTTTATGCATATTTTGCATAAAGGTGTCCAACAAAAACAATATGAAGTATTGAAACCATTACATTTCATCGCCGGCGGCATTATCACCAACATAGTTGTCCATCATCTCAATATCAACTTCACCTTTGTCAATGCTTGCCGATTCTTTCATAAGGAACTTTGCACATTTGAGTTTGAAGCATTCCTTAACAGGGTCGTTGGCAATACGAATGCACACACCCTCACGAGGCACTTTGTTGTCACACAACACCTCATCAAGTTCCATACCCAGCATTTGCTTATCATTCTTCATCGCCTCAAGGACATTTTCGTTCCAATGGTTTGCGACATCAATGTTGGGATACAGGTCTGCGAATTTACCATGATACAAAAGGGTGTATGGCATAATTCTGTCGGAAATTTCAGGGAAGTTTACGACAAGATTGTTTATGAAATCAATCACCTCATCAATCTCATATTCCCTGTGTGTTCCATCCTCAAGTTTCTCGTTCACACGATAAATCATAAGTTTGTTGCACCCAACCTTACAACCATAGTCATAACCTTTCTGAATCATCTTTGAAGAGTCCGTGAGGTATCCGACAATCTCACCATATATAGTGATGTTCTGCGGGATTTTGCCTTTAAGAAGTTCATTGTATTCACCCCATACATCAACCGAATAGAAACCGCTATTCACCTGCTTGTTAATGTACTGGTTCTTGATAACCGTTCTGGAAGAATACACATTGTAGTATTCTGTATCAAAATTCTTGAACTTGCGGTTCTCCAATCTCGTGGACTTCTTTTGTAGTTCGGAAATTAATCTTGTGTTGGCGTCTGACAAGTCGCTTCCACCTGAACTCATATTGATTTTTCCGATTTGTCTCTCAATCTTTCTGATTTTGCGGTCTTTCATCCCATTGAAGAAGTCACGAACTTTATTCATTAAAGTAGGTTTCTTTACAAGAACGTTGCCAAGCACGATGCTTGTTCCATGTACCTTGACTGAAATATAGACACAATCATCAGGTTTGAACCTCCACATATTTGAATTAAGTTGGGCGGTATCATAATGGAATGCGAACTCACCCTCAATCATTCGGTTGAACTGCTTGGTCTTATCCTTTTTCTTTCCCTGACCACCACCGCTTCTGACAGGATTAACTTTCGGCACATACGCTTTGATGAAAAGTTTGTCGTTAATGGTATCGAAATCAAATGGAATGAAGTTTCCATTCTCATCGAATTTCACATAGTCTTCAAGATTCACATCAGACAAAGTTTCATCCCAGTTCACGAAAGACTCAAGGCGCATAAGAACACCCATTGACGGACATCCACGAAGTTTAATCATCTTGACACGACCATGCTTGTTGAAGTATCCCGTCATTTTCTTTGCCTCATCATCCTTGCCTGCGGAAAGCAGTTCATTGACCTCATTTGCGTTTGCGTTCAATTCCCTGCAACCGATTTCGTACATATTGTTAATGGACAGGAAACTCTTATTCAATTCAGTTTCGTTCTTGCAGTAAATCATATAGTCGCCTTCCTTGACATCATTCTTGTTCACAACAACACTGAATCCATCAATGATTGCCTGCTTGAGATTGTCTGAATTTTCAATATCCCTCAACTCACCCACTTTGACGATGGTTGCGGAATACTCTTGCTTAAAATTCTCCGATTTTGTAAAAATGTTTTTCATACTGATACTTTTAATGATTACTTGTTATCTCTATTCTTTCCTATATGATATCCGTCACAAAACAAACACTTGTAATAACTGAAATGTGTGTGATATTTCCCGCCCATTACATTGGCGGACTTCTGTGCAGTTTCTTTCGTGTTGTACATAACCTTCGGTTGTCCTGTATGTTGGTTGATATGGGAGTTCACACTGAACGCACCCCAAGCATTTCTTGTGATAAAGAAGTTCTTGAACCACACCTTACGCTTGAATTGGTCGGCAATCCACACCTTAAAGTTCTTCCATTTTATCCTGTATTTCATAACATCTTATAAAAGTTAATAATGTAATATAACAAAAAGAAAAACATTTTTTATAATCTCAAGCAAAAAAAGAAGCGGGTGATTTGCCTGCTTCTTTCGTCTAATAGAGTACGTGAACTAATTCCACCCTAAATGGTGGAATCTTCGTGATTCACCGATGCTGTTTGTTTTGAATGGATTATAGCATCCAAAATCTTTTCCTGCATCTCCACACGCTTGACTTCGGTGCGTCCCACACCTACATTTTATTTATAATCGTTCCATTTCATATTCCACCTTGAAAGGTGGAATCTTTCACGGAACACATCCTGTAAAAAAAGTAGAACGGAACAAGGTTAGTATCCCATGCACTTTATATCCTGATAAATCTGCTTTGACATCTCATCTATTGCGGATACATCGCTTCTCTTCATATTCTCAAACATTGAGCAGTTATCCATTGTCACATACAACTTTCCAACCCTATATGATGTAATGCAGTTGCCAACAACATCAAACGATATTGTACTGCAATTCCACCCGTTATAATTGGTATATGCGAAATCGCACTTGTCAAACACAAAAAACGTTGTTGTAAACCCCTTTGTGTTTTCAAACACTTGACCCGGCAATGAATTGAAGAACTCCTTTCTTTTTTCAAGCAGTTCGCTCATCTTCATTGATTTCACGTTTTCAATCATGGAAAGATATGCGGCATGCGTGCAATATGGATTGCTCTCATACCACTTGTTAATCATATCACTTTCAATCTCTGAAAGTTCAACCGATAACAAATCTTCAATTTTGTCAATGCTTGTTTTTATGTCATTCATATTGTTTAGAATTTTATTTTTCTTATTGATACTGGATATTGTTGTTCCTTATAAAGACGCATTCTATCAAGTCCGTGCCTATATAGATAATTTACATATTTATCATATCTGAAATCATCAACCAAGTCAATTATGGTCGCCCTGTTCTTTTCCTTATTCTCCTTATCCTTCAAACGCAGACTTCTTCCAATTGATTGGATAATCACAAATGGACTCTTGAATGACTCCGTGAATATCACATTATAGATATGGTTGACACTTACACCCGTACTCAAAGTGGCGAAACTTGCAACCAATATGACATCATCAAATTTGTCCATTCTATCAGTTATCTCCTTTCGCATCTCCTTTGATATTGTACCATCTATATAATAGACACGTTTGGTCGTGCAATTATCTTTCAAATATTTGAATATCTTTTTCCCATACACAATCCTATGGAAAAGTACAAGGGTATTTTTAGTTGTCTTGGATATTATGTTCCCAATGAACTTGAAGCGTTTTTCATTCTCTATAATAAAACTCTTCTCAAGGTTGAACGCATCCTTTCCATTCTTTGATTGCATATAGACTTTATACGCTGCGGCAAACTCCGACTTCTTTGTTTCGGACACATAATCCAATCTCATTTGCACAATGTCGCAGTTGGAAATATAACCCGTATCCTGAAGAAGTTTCGCTTTGACCTCCGTTACCAAAGGTCCCATATAGGTTTGCAGGGTCAACCAATCTGCACTGTTTTTACTCGGAAGTGTTCCCGATACACCGAATCTGTATTCGCAATGCCAACAATGTTCAAGTATGTTTTTAATACTGACCGTTGTCCCCCTATGTGTTTCATCGCAAATGACACAACCGAATTGCTCAAACCATTCTTTCGGCATTTTGGTAAGTGATTGGAAAGTTCCGACCATAATGTTACAATCGTCTTTCTCTTTGAAACCTGCGTAAATTTGCTGTATTTTTATTGGGAGTTTGTCGGTATTGTATTCCTCGAAATCGCCCGCAGATTGCAGCACAAGTTGCACGGTCGGTACAATCATAAGCACCTTTCCATTTATAATATGATTATCCAACAAGTAGGCAATGACCATAAAGCAAATGAGTGTTTTACCTGCGGAGGTGGCAAGTTCAGAAAGGCATCTTCTATATTTCAGAATATTGTAGGATGCCTCTATCTGATAATCTCTTGGTATGAATTTGGTTCCCGTAAAAAATTTATCCACCCATTCCTTATATGACTCTTCGGTTATGGTGTTGTCAAACAAGTTTTCAAAACCCTTCATTTCAAGTTCCCACCCGCATGTTTTTGCAACATCCATAAGATATGACCAAGTGCCTGATGGAATGCTTGCACCCTTTATGAAAGATATGTTTCCATCCCACAATTTCTTTTTGAACAAGGGATTGAAACGATACCCTTCCGCTTTTTTTGTATATGCGAGTTTCAGTTGATCGTATTCTGTCTGCGTACAGGATTCAATCATAAAAAACCGCTTATCATCATTCAAATTGACAATCATATTGTTCTACTTTACTATAAAATAACAAAAAAGTGTTTACTTTTTATACAAAGATTGCGGATTATGAAACACAATCCGCAATCAAAAAGAATATATGAAAAACAAGAAGAACTACAACTCAACATTCGGATCCACTTCGTTTTCAATCTCCTCCTCTTTCTTGATAACACCTTTCACATCAGCAATCAACGCCTTCTCTTCCTCTTCGGTGAGATCGTTTTCAAACTTGCCGCTATCAAGGATGTTGTCAATTTCATTGAGTCTCAAATGCAAACCTTTGACTGCGGTTTGTTTGTCATCAATGGTCTTGCATGCTTTGGAGACTTCTGGTCCGACCAACTGAATCATTTCCAAAAATGCTTTTGCCTCGAAGAATCCTTTACCTTTGTAGGTGTTGATGAATTTCCACATCATAAGGCAACTTGAGGTTTTAAGGATAATGGATCCGTTCCAATCGTCTTCTCTTGTAAAAGGTCTTTGCTGTTTCAAGTTTGAATAGAGCAGTGCAAGTCCTGTTGCGGTGCGGTAATCAAACTCAAATTCGTGTTCGACCATTTTTACAAGTCGGTCAAAGTTTCCTTTTGAACCGATTTTGACGGAATAGGTATCTTCAAGCAGTTGTACCGATTCTGATTCATACTGCTTTTCAAGTTCAATTTGCTCACGAATTAAATCGCTTTTCTTTGGGAGTTCCGAAGTGTCTGTACCTGCGGTTGCATCCACTTCAGTTTGTTCCACCCCTGCGGTTTGATCCACAACGTTTTCTTGGTTTTCAAGAACGTCTTTTGTTTCTTTTTGTTTGTCTGTACACATTTGAAATTTTGTTTTTTGTTCCAATGGGGGTGTTTCCACCCCCATCAAAACGGTTAATTATCTATTAAATATTAATGCCATCAAGGAAGTCATCCTCATCCTCCTCACCATTGTAAATGGTGGTTTGAACAGGAGTGCTGACATCTTCATCTTTATCCTGTTTCATTGCACTCTCAATGACGGTAGGAGTGAAACCCTTTGTATAAGTGGACAAATTCTTGTTCACTTTCTCGGTCATTTCAGCAGTCCAAGGTTTATACTTGTAATCGTCAAGTGATGGTGCAGTCTTGAAGTATTCAAGAATACGTGTGGCATCCTTATCTTCCGCAATTGATTTTCCATTGATGCTAATAGCAGTTTTAGAACCAACAAAACGGCATGAATCATAGTTGGTATAACCACCAACAACCTTCACCTCAAGTTTGAAGTTGCGTGCTGACAGAATGTTGAATGGATTGCCACCATCATCCTTATCGGACTCTTCCTCTTCAATCTTGCTTTTGATTTTCGCACCGAAAGCGAACACCTTGATTTTTCCCTCAAGTTCAGGATGTTGTTCATCCTCAACAATTTGAACGAGTGAATAATACTTGGTTTTTCTTGAAAGTTTGTCCGCCATAACCTGCTCGGCAGCGTTTGACGATTTCTTGAATTTCCAAAACAAATCGCCAATTGGTGAAGGTTCACCAACACTGCTTGGGTCAATTACATAAATCGGGTTTTCACCATTTGCATCAGTCAACCAATGATAATGGGTGGCAATAATGCTTTCGTTCTTGTTGCTAAGATTCAAAAGGAATCTGATCTTTGCTTTGTAAACATTGTCCTTGCCTTCTTTCGGGTCGCAGGAATAAATGTTTTCATCTTTTTTCTTTTTTGGGGGTTCCGTTGTCATATCTTTCAACGAATCCGGCATTGCAAATAAATCATTCAAATTACTCATAACTAAAAATTTTTAAAGTTCTTCAATAAAATTAAAATATTAAAATAAACACGTGTTTTCTTTTCTATAAATGTAAAATAACAAAAATATCAAGTTTTTTATAAAATCAAAAAAATTATTTCTATCTGTTAATCAAAAAGTTCAGTACAATTAAATTCAACTTCTCCATTTTTTCCTTTATATGCCACCCTATTGAAAGCAGCATCCTTAAGACCATTCAGGAATTCCTCCCTGCCGAGATAGTCAATTGCATCCTCAATTGTGATGGGATGACCATTCATACTGCAACCAAGATACTTCACAGCATTCATCACCTCATCAACATCACTTTGGTCGCAACCATTTTTCAGGAGATAGTTTCTGTCGTTATTATCAAGTTCAAAATCATTCAATGGCAAATCTACCATTTCATCAATTCTTTTAATGTGTACCATATCCAATTTTTATAGTATTATATTTATAAGACTTCGTTTTCATCCGTTTCGCTTTTTTCATCCTTTTCGGGCAACTTGAACTCAACACCAAGGGTGTCATTCAAAAAATTGCTCATTATTTCCTCAAGGTCATTCATAGTCACATCATTTCCACAGTTATGCAATCTGCTTGCACACATTGAAAGCAGTATTTGTGTTGCATAATACAAATCCTTGTCATTGAAATTGACATCATTGCACCACCCATGTTTAACACCCTGTGAAAGAACATCCCCCCACATCTTGAGTGTTTCGTGAATATTGGTGTGCATGCTATTGCAGAACTCCATAAGATTGTTGTCGTTTTCAAAAAGTTCCATCATATTCTTGCCATATTTATTTCATCGCCATTGAACTCCCGCACCTCACCCTTATCATTTATAATGAAAGGTCGTTGCAGGTCAAGACAAATTATATCATCATTACCAATCGCTTTATCCATAAGATATGTATGACCGATTATCTGCATATAATCATTAGGAAGCAAAGTCCCCACATATTCCCTGATGTCCGACCATACCATTGAACCTGCCTTTCCCCATCCCCCACGCAGATAACTAACATCACAAAGTGCGCAATGGAACTTATCCCACGTATCCTCGTTATCCTTGAATGTGTTGACAATGTAAGGGTCAAGTTCTATATCCCCATGTTTCTCAACCCATAACGGATGAAAACCTGCGTGGGAGAAAACAAACTTCTTTCCATTCACCTCCGCAGTATGCACGAACTTGAAAAGCGATTCGTTTGCCTTGAACATATCACGTATCATATCAAAGTTATCATAGTCGCATCTGCAATCGCATACATCCTGTCCGATGAAATACTCGCAATCGTGATTTCCATAAAGCAGGTAAACATTGTTGCGTGATTTGGCGAAATCAATAATCTCCTTGAAATTGTCAATGGCACTTTCTGGAGTTATTCCCTCAAAAGGATAAGGGTCAAGATAATCGCCAAGAAATACAACATCGCAATCGCATTTAATTGCTTCCTTCCAAAATGTTCTGCCGTGAATATCAGGCAATATGATTATTTTCTTATTCATTGTTTATTCGTTATTTGATTTTTTCATAAATTCTTGACTTAACAACTTTCCTTCTTGTTGAATAGGAATCATGTTTGAAGCGAAATATATAAACTCCATTTTCAAATTCAGACATATTAATTTCAACCACTTTTCCATGAAGAATATAATTCGAGAGCATTGCACCTTTTGTATCATAAATTTCAAGATAGTCCCATTTGCCGAACTCCACCATTACTTTATCTGAACAAGGGTTCGGGTAAATATTGACATCATATTCGTGAAATGATTTCTCACAACAAGTCGTATCCTGTGCCTTGACAATTACAAAGCAAAAGCAAAGTGCGATGATGATTAGAATCCTTTTCATATTATTGTTTGTTTTCTTTTTCGTTGGTGTAATGTTCAATATCCTGATTTATAATATCAATATTTTTTGTGATATATCCGAGATATATCTTCTTTTTTGCTTTTCCAATATTTGCCGTCTCAATAGCAACCTTCAAATCGTTGCACATTTCCATCGCCTTGTTACAATCCTCAAGACACATTATGTTGTCCGATGAAATAATGGATACAAGCAGCAAATACATCATGCTGTCATCCGCAGACTCAACAAGTGAAACAAGTCTTTCTATTTTCTCTTCCATAATTATTTGATTTAGTCAAACACCACATTATCGTAGTGCGCATCATTGTTTTTGTTATTATTGCCCATAAGCATATCCCTGTAACTTTGCAGGATTGTCGTGTGTTCAGTCCAACCAGGAACCGCATAGCATACTGAATATATGCCCGACAAATAAATGCCATGAAGTTCCTGATAATATGCGGAATATTCATCTATGGTCTTTTGCAGGAATGATATCTGACGTTCTTTGGATGTTTCCCATACCATATTCCGTCTGTTATCAAATTGGGAGTTATCCTGAACATATCCGTTCCCGTTCACATCAAATGCAGATAACGTCATCGTATAGGTCGGGTCAAGTTCCGTTGTCACCGTAAATTTGTTCACCACCCAAATATCACCGAACCAAGCGCAAATGTCAAACGGATAATAATTCTCGTAATAGAAGTTGTAAAGTTCATCATACGAGTTGAAGGAGAAATACTGGAATTGCCCCGTTGTCTTTTTCCACTTGTATATCTGCACATAGGACAGTTCCATGCTGTATGTCCTCAAATGGTCAAACAGGTCAATAATAAGTTTGTATGTCAGTATTTCAAGCATAATCTATTTATACCTTTGCGAAAATAATGTCCTCCTTTATGCACTCATAATCCACATCATCAATTCTTACGGGAGTGCTTCTGCCAATTGGTTTTATAATCAAATCACCCACATTGAATTTTGAATCCTCACATACGGCAATAATTTTCGCCACCCTGTTGTATTTCTCTTTCGGAAGTATAATTCCCGACTCGGTTTTTCTTTCTTCGGGTATAACATCCTGTATCATAACATACCCGTTTTTCATTGTTATCATAAATCTTTCTCTTTAGGTTTCTAAAACAAATTCTGTTTCACTTCGTTATCTCCGCTATTCTTAAGTTCCTTCTGCATACGCTCGCTCGCCTCGTTTATCAGTCGCATAAGGTCTTTGCCATTCTTCGCCTTTGCAGTAAGGACATCATTCTCATCCTCGCCAACAACCTCAATTGCCGCATTCATTTCCACATCATTGGTGAGTTGCTTAAGTGAGTCCTCAATACTCTGCAAATATGAGTTCTTTGATTTAAGCAATTCAAGAAGTGTCTTTTCAAGTTCGCAAAGTGACTTATGGTATGCGGGATTGTCATCCCCATCTGATATTTTTTCGGAAACGCTCTTAATGGCATCCTCAACAATTCCAATCTGGTAAATAATTGTGCCAAGAGAATTGGCATCCGCATTTCCCTTGAACTTTATATAATCAATGTTTGCGGATGATTTCGTATAAAGTTCCTGTGCGGATTTTACAAGTTCCTCCGCATCACGTTTTGCCGCATTGGATCTGTCCCTGATTTCAGCATCACGTTCCTCCCTTGCTTTTTTTGCCGCTTCAGCATCCTGTGCGGTGAATACAAGGGTGTTGTCCTCAACAATATTGTCAATAAGACCTGTGTTGAAGTCATCAATTATCTGTTCTATCTTATCGCTATTCGCGCTCATTTGTCATCAATATATTATTCATTTTGCGTTGAATATGAAATGGTGATGCTATCAGGCAATGCACGCAATGGACAATTCACACAATCCATATGCGGATTGGTGCAATGCGCCCAATCACTGCATGCAAGATTGGTGTTATCATTAGGATACACGATTGTTTTTCCCGCACCACCAATTTGCTCATACAAGGAGTCAACCAACTTGTTGGATGCAATAAGCATTTCAACAAGTTTCTCCTTTTTCATTTTCATATAAATCTTCTTCGCCTCATCCTCTGTCAACTGCCTTACCGAAACAAAGTTCGTTGCAATCCCGCTTGTTGTGTAATTGTCGTTCATATTCAATTATTTTGTTGTAAAACATTTTATGTGTCTTGTGTGTTCGCCCAATAATTTCATCATAGGTGAACCATGCATATTTATCAATTTCATTCCAACTGCAGTTATCCGCAGGATTGGACACGCATTTTGAAATATCAATCCTATCATAATCAACAAACAACGCAAATGCGTGAACTATCTTCTTTGTATTCTGTTTCACTGAACCGAGATAATATAATCTATCAATCTCATCATCGGTCAGTTTAATTGCACTTTCCTCACCGAACTCCCTGACAGCAGCATCCTTGAATGACTCACATGGATTGCACTGACCTTTCAGCATTGCCCAGTAATCAAACTTGCATCCGCCGGGATGTCCCGCAAAAAACAAGATTTCACCGTTCTTGTACGTGTATGGTATTATGCCTGATGAAGTAACGCTCATAATCATTATTATAAACACTATATATTATAAATAATAAAAATGTGAAAAAATTTTAGAGATGAAATCAATACAAAGCATATTACAGGATAATGGCATCGAATTTCTTGATGATATTATGAACAACTATGTCATAATTTATGAGAAACTGAATGCATCAACATTATCTTTCAGCAGAAACGGTGAAGAACTTAAATTCTACAAAGGCAGGAACAACGAAGAAATTACATCAGTCAACGCAGCATTATATTCATATTTTCAGGATGGCATTGACTACATTAAACGTGTAAGCATGATATTCTACAGGGAGTTCCCTGAAGGATGGATGTTCAGAACACAGTATTTCGTTGAGAACAAGACCAACATGATTGAGTATGATTATATGCCGCAGAACAACCTTATCCTATCCTGCATAGATACGGGAAGCACAATCATAGAAGACCCTGACACATTGAAGAAATGGGCAGAAAGATTACAGATTGATTATGCGAAACCTGTCTTTCAGGGGTTCCTGACGGAAATGCAGAAAGAGAGAATAAAAGAATATATAGATGGCGGTGGTGTTCCCGAAGGAGTACCATTCTCGCAGTACATTATAAACCTGCTCAACCCGCAAACCATGCATAGCGCATATAGAAATGGTTTCGGTGGCATTGACAGTTTCATCTTCAAATTCTACAAACCCAACTCAAAGAAATGTGTTTGTGCGAAACTTGTTGACCCCTATATGGAGGAACTTATGAAAAACAACAAAGGTCAGTTCGGTTCCAATGATGGATGCGAGAATGAAATTGTGCTTGCAAACTTTCTTGGATTTCTGAAAAGCATAAAACTTTCAGATGTTGAAGTTAATGGCGATACTGATGATGAACGCTATATGGATATGATTTGCAAACTGTTCAATATGTATGTTGAAAAAAACTCAAAAATATTAAAAGATATCAACGGTTCAGTCAAGGAGTCATATTCCGTTAACATTGACAAAATACCGAATAAAGAGACTGCTGAAATACTCACAAAGAATCCGAATCTCTCAACCGCATTCCAAATCATTGTCGGTTCATTCATGAATATGAAGAATCCAGAACAGGTGAGTCCGACTTCAATCTTTGATGAAACATTGATTGATATGTTCAATGATGAGGTTGCCGCAATAAAACGTCATACTTCGGAAAAAGATGAACAGGTCAAATCATTTGACGAACTTATGAAAACAAGTATGAACAATTCAATTGAGCAGGCGGCAAAGGAATCGGATGACGAAAAAATTATGTCATTCACCGAACTTATGGACAAAATCGGTTATTCGGAAACGGATGATGAGTCCTATGGTGATAACGAAAACAAAATGGAGAAGCAGTATAACGAAACAAACCCCGATGAAAAAGATGATGAAGAACCCAAAGAAAAGAATGAAGATGACTCTGTCGAAAAGAAATCTGATGAGGATGTAACACACGAAGAAAAAGAAAGCAAAGAGTCCAAAGAAGAAAAAACGGAAGAAGGTGATAAAGACACCAAAGAAGAAAGCAAAACCGAAGAAAAGGACTCCGATAAACAAGAAAAAGAAAAGGGTGAAGAAAGCAAAGAAAAAGACTCCGATAAGCAAGAAAAAGAAGAGGGTGAAGAAAGCGAAGAAAACGGGGATAATAAGGCGGATAAAGAAGAAAAGGATAAGGAAGGCGATAAAGAGGAAACACCCGCAGAAAAAGAAGATAATGGGGGAGGAAAGGAAGAATCAAAAGAGGAAGAAACCAAAGAAGATGACAACAAGAAAGATGATGGCGGGGATGATAAAAGTGGGGATGAAGTAGAGTCTGAAACCCCTAAAAAATCCGACAAAAAAGCAACTCCCGCTATGGAAAGGGAAGAACCTGAAAAGACCGCACCCGAACCTAAATCGGACACCAAACCCGAAAAGAAAGAGAAGGAAGAAAAAGAGAAATCCGAACCGAAACCAAAACCAGAACCGAAGCAAAACAATAACAGCGGAGGTGAAGACGCAGGAGGCGGTGACAGCGGACTGTCTTTATAAACGAACAAAATTATAAATAAACAATATGACAAAGATACTTAAATTAAATGAGTTTGTCAATACAGCAAACAAATTCAACGGCATTAAAGAAAATTCAACTTACCAACAACGTTGGAAAGAACATAATGAACGAGTTGCCCAATTGGGTGAACCCATAACGGACACACGTGAGATAGAGATGTGCTTGATGAATGTCGCAAAACACAAGGAAATTAAAATACCACACTATATAATGGATGTTGAAAAAATCAATTCACCGCAAAACGTCAAATTGATTTATGATTTGTTCAGATGCCAACTGCAAGACCAATCGCAACTCACGAACAATATGATTAAGTACATTTTTGAGATTTTCAAAAATATGGATGTTTTTGATGATGCTGAAGATATAGTCAATACCTTTGGCGGTGTTGAAAAATTCGATGGCGACCTATATTTAACAGGAACATCACCGGATGATGATAAAATCTATGACCACTTTAACGATTATGATGGTTTCTCATTCTACATAAGAAATGCTGAAATAACTTTACAAATCGGTGACTATAAGTACGACAATAATTTAAAACAAGGTTTATATGTACAAACATTAATGGGGCAATCCGAACCTGATTTGGATTTCTGCGTAGACAACTCTTTTGTTGAAAAACTTATAGATGAACTTATGAATGGCATAATCGATGAAGTATATAATGTGTATGATGGAATTCCAAATGTGGATTATGGTCCGGATGATGATCGGGAAGATGATGAATGGTAACAAACCAAGCATTCCTTTATAAATAAACAACTATGGGAACAGACTGAACCCAGAAAAACAATTAAATTATTAAACTATGAAAAAACTTTTTTTACTCATGTTTGTGTGCGCAATGTTCTGCGCTTGCACAAGCACAACGGAAACTGAAGAAACCACCGAAGTGAAAGACTCAACGGTTGTTGTCAATGACACAATCGCACCTGTTGACACCCTCGTGGTTGATACCTTGAAATAATTTCAGGTTTCATCAGAAAAAGAAAAGGCGGGATAACTTCCCGCCTTTTTGTTTATGATCAATATTATATTCTATAAACTATTTCAAGACGTTCTCATATTCATCACTTGCCCTTGAGAATA
>JAEEGL011777588.1_pt1 | contig 29644 bp, 16 predicted proteins | sample 9134231 | NCBI WGS metagenome assembly JAEEGL01 (sample SAMN16246548, study PRJNA631951) | gut metagenome | biome: gut microbiome; feature: rumen; material: fiber-attached | host: Bos | place: Iran: Karaj | collected 2018-10
GCCCAGAACCTCTCTACCCAACTGAGCCGGAGCGCATCGGCCCCCGACCCCGCCCCGCCGCTTATCTACATAGGAGGGAGCGCTTTTGTGGTTGCCGAGGCGTTGCCGCTGTTCTAATAGCACGATAATTGTTTTATCCATTGTAAATGGATCTGAAATATGAGAAACTTACTGATAACCACCATGCTGGCTCTCGTCGGCATGTTCAATGCCGCGGCCATGAATGACGACGGACACGTGCTTACAGACTTGTGGAGCAAGTACGAGGACGCCCGCAAGGCCGACCGTCCCCAGAAAGAGGCGGAGATTTTGGCCGAGATTCGCCAGAAGGCGCTCAAACAGCACCTGCCGGTGGACTTCTACGATGCCGCCACGGAATACGTAAATACCGTCCAGAGAAGGGATTGGAAGCAGAGGGACAAGCTTCACGAAGAGTTGGAGGCCGAGGTCAGGCGCTTCGACCAGCCCCTCATCACCTTCCTTTGGATGCGCCAGTGGAAGAACTCGTCGACCGACGAGCTTTGGGCCTATGTGAAAGACCATCTGAAAGGCTTCCAGGGCAAGAATCCCGCCCTGTACCGGGGAGTCGAGAGCTTCCTGAACGGCACCCTTAAGCCCTTCATCCGCAATGACAAGGAGTTCGTTCTCTGGAACCTGCTGCAGAGCCGCCGCTATGCCGATGCCATGCAGGACGAGATTTATCAGGAGCTCAAGAAAGAGTTGGCCGGATCCTACCCCGGAGACGGCGCGCTGGAGTATTATATCATAAGCCGGAGGTATACCACCCAGGCCCAGATGCCGGCCAAGAAATCGGCCTTGCAGGCCCTTCAGGCCAAGTATCCGGACCAGGCGCTGGGCTTATATCCCGGGGCCGATCTATTGCTCATGGAGAAGGACCAGATGGACCGGGACAAGGCCTCGAGCCAGCAGTATCAGAATCTGCGGACAGCTTGCCTGCGCTTTGAAACCCATCGGAAGGCTTTCCGTGGCGATGAAGCCACCCTGGCCAAGGGATGCACCGGAGTCGAATACCTTCTGCAACACCTGGAAGGCCAGGATCTGGCCCTGCAGGTAGATTCCACCCATATTCTGGTCCTTTTCAAAAACCTCTACCACGCCAACCTCACCCTGCGGCAGGGAAAGACCACGGTGAAAACCTGGAAAGTGGCCAATTTCAACGAGAGTTTCTATTTGCAGGACACGGTGAGCGTGGATTTGCCGAAGCTGGCCGATGGCAACTATACCGTGGAGGCCAGGAGCGGTAAGCTTGTAGCTCAGGAAGATTATACCCAGTTTACCCTGTCGATGGCTGTTCGCCAGGATGCCCCGGGCCGCAGCGTGTACGTGACGGATTACAAGACCGGTGAACCCCTTCCCTTCGTGACCATCCGTCTGCTGAAAGGAGACCAGGAAGTGGCCAACACCAGCCTGCGCCTGAATGGTTTCACGCCCCTTCCGGCTACCTTTGAGAGCCAGATGAAAAGCCGGACATATTATACGCTGGAGGCCGTCTACGGAGACCGCCGTTCCCCCGCGCTGGGCATCAGCCGCAGGGAGGAGGTTCGCATTGACGACCAAGGTAATTATTGCAATATCTATCTGGACCGCGGCGCCTACAATCCCGGTGACGACGTCCATTTCAAGGCCGTCCTCTATGAAGGAAGTTTCTCCAAAGGTATGAAAGTATCCAATGGCAGGAAAGTGACCGTTTGTTTGAAGGACTCAGAAGACAATGTGCTGGATACCAAGGACTTGAAGGCCAATGAGTGGGGCTCCGTTTCGGGAACGTTCACCCTTCCCACGGGCCTCAGGGGCGGTTATTTTGACCTGGAAGTAAAGGGTCTGGCCACCAGGGGCTTCCGGGTGGACGAGTTCGTCCTGCCCAGTTTTGACCTCACCTTCGACCCCGTGGAGAAGTTGTACCTGCCCGGCAGCGAAGTGCCGGTGACCGGTACCGTCCGGAGCTATTCCGGCCACAACCTCACCGGGGCGCGCGTGAGCATCCAGGTTACCCGTTACGGCAACGTGGTGCTGGAGCAGGAGCAGGTCCTGCAGGCCGACAACCGCTTTGCCTTCGCTTTCCCGGCCAGCGAGGAAGGCTATTATGAGGCCGAGGTCAGGGTTATGGACGCCACGGGCGAGACCCTTGAGTTCGATAACTCCTATTACATTTACAAGGCATTGAATTTGCGCACAACCGTCCAGGATGCCCTGGAGGCCGATTTGGCACTCTCCGAAGACGGAACCCCCCGTTACTACCGGGGCGGATCCTCAGTCATAGGTTCCACAGCCCTGTCTGTAAAGTTGGAGGCAGTTGACGGTAGCTGGACCGCAGTTCCCCTGCCGGTGGAGTACCGGCTGTTAAAGGCCGATGGAACCCTCCTCGCCCAGGGCAGCGTTCCCTCCGGGGAATCCTTGCAGCAGACCCTCCCGTCCGGCGGGCTTTACCTCCTGAAGACCACCGTCAAGGCCGTCGGGCCCGACGACGCGGAGATTACCGGGAATAAGGAAGAACGCATCCTCTGCGTCCTGCAGGAGGATACGGCCATCGGCCCTGAAGTGAAACACGTTTTCCTTCCCGGGGAGCTTACCATAGCCCCTTCCCAGAGCATTGAAGCCCGTATGGGAACCGGTGCAGGCCGGGTGTACGCCGTAGCGACCCTCTTTGGGGAGGAACGCCGCGTTCTGGCTTCGAAGCAGCTGGTGGTGGAGGACGGGCAGATGGCTCCCGTCAGCTTCCCTTATCTGGACAGCTATCCGGATGCCGTGCTGCTCATCGTCTTCTATTTCAAGGAAGGGGAGGCCACGCGGTTCGAGCGGGACTATCATCGTGCCAAGGACAAGTTTACGTTGCCCTTGACCTTTACCCGTTTCCAGGACAAGGCTTATCCGGGCACGGAATATACCTTCAGCATCAAGACCAGCCCGGGTGTGGAGGTACTGGCCGCCGCCTGGGACAAGAGCATAGACGCCATCGACTCCAATTACTGGCCGGTGGTGAATATGCGGGACTATTTTGTGGATTATGTCCCTCTGAACAGCGTCTGCGGCCGGATTGACGGCTCGGGCCGATGGCGGCGCGCCAATGCCGAGGTCATGTTGGCCTCCAAGGCAGCCGGCGTGGCATCGGACGCCAGGGTGATGGAAGATGCCATGGTGATGGAAGAGGTGGGTGCTGCCCCGCAGGCCGCAGACTATGCCAGTGCTCCCGACAAAGAGGTCAGGGTCCGCACGGACTTCTCATCGGCCCTTACCTTCCAGCCGCATCTTTATCCCAAGGACGATGGGTCGCTGGATTTCAGCTTCCGCACTTCCGACAAGCTCTCTACCTTCTATGTGAGGGTTTTTGCGCATGGGAAGGCCATGCACAACGCCCTCTGCGAGGGGGAGATGGTGGTTTCGCTGCCCGTGAAGGTGTCGCTGGTAGAGCCGCGTTATCTCTACGTGGGCGACGAGTACGAGGCCGCTGTCACGGTGTCTTCCATGGCCGAGGAACCTGTCTCTGGAGTGATTGTGCTGAAGGCAGGGGAGTCTGTGCAGCAACTCACGGTTACTGTAGCCCCGGGTGCCACGGAAACCAGGAGATTCCCGGTCAAGCCGGGGATGACGGGTGTCAAGGCCGACTCGAACGGCCATCTCCTCCTCACGGCCTCCTTCGTGGCCTCTGAGTTCTCCGATGCTGTCCAGGTGTCCGTTCCGTTGTATCCGGCGGCCCAGCAGCTTACGGAGGCCCATTCGGCCGTACTGCGGGATGCTATGTCCCGCGACGCCCTCCTGGCCGACCTCCGTTCCCGTTTTGTGAACGTCCCGGCCTCGGAGGCCCTCCTCAAGGAAATCACCGTCCTGGATATGGTCAAGGACGCCATCCCGTCCCACGTGGAGCCCCGCGGCAATGATGTCCTCTCCCTCTCCGAGGCCTGGTACATCCGCCTGATGGCTTCCAAACTGGGGATGCCCGACGACTCCGTCATCCCCGGTTCGACCGGGGATCTCCTGGACAAGATCCTTTCATGCCGCAACCTCGACGGCGGATTCTCCTGGTTCGAGGGAATGCCTTCTAACGCCATCATCACGGCCGTTCTGCTGGAGCGTTTTGCGCTGCTTCGGGACCGTGGTTTCGAGATTCCGGATATGACCGAGACGGTCGAGTTTCTGGATAACAAGCAGTTCGGAACCGCCTTCCCGGTCTGGTGCGGCTGGGTGTCTGACGCCCAATACATGCGCGTGCGCGCCCTTTATCCTGAGGTTCCTTTTGAGGTGAAGCCTGTATCGGCCACCGATAAGAAGCGCCTGGCGCAGTTCAAGAAGGACGCCAAGGCCTACCTGACGCCTTCCAAGAAGGACGGTCGCGGCCTCGAGGGGCAGATTCTCTCCAAGGCCCGTCGCCTCCTCACCCTCCGCAGCCTTGCTGCCTCTTCCGAGGGACAGGCTCTGGCCAAGGCGTGGGGCATCGGCCTCAATTCCAAGCTGGAGAAGTCCATCCAGGCCGATGTGACCTCGCTGCTGGAGTATGCCGTCGAACATCGCGACGGAGGTTGGTACTATCCCAACGCCGTCATGCCTTTCCGCGGCCTCCTGGAAAGCGAAGCCTACGCCCACGCGCTTCTGTGCCAGCTGCTGAATGCAGATAGCCCTGTTATTGCAGATGGCATACGCCTCTGGCTCATGCTTCAGAAGGAGACGCAGAAGTGGGATACCGAGCCTGCGTTCATCGACGCCATCACCGCCATCCTGGATGGCTCCGAAGCGGTTCTGAATACGCGTGTTGTGGCCTTATCGGCCTCTTATGAGGCGCCTTTCGGGAACATTCAGGCCAGCGGAAACGGCTTTACGATAGAGCGCCGGTTCTTCCGCGAAGAGGTGGAGGAGCGCCTGTACGACGACAAGACCGGCCCCAACGACCGCGTGGCCAAGTGGGTCCCGCTCCAGCCCGGCGAGAAGGTAGAGGTAGGGGACAAGATTCGTGTGGAATATGCCATCTGGAATGCCGAGAACCGCAGTTTCGTGAAACTTACTGCCGGTCGCGAGGCTTCCTTGCGGCCCGTGGAGCAGCTTTCCGGCTACATCGGCTGGGGCCTCCTGCGCCCGCTCCGCAGTGGTTACAGCTGGACCTTTACTCCCAACGGGTACCGCAATGTGAAGGCATCGGCCACCGAATATTATTTTGACAGCTATCCGGAGGAGAACACCGTCCTGGCCGAAGAGTTCTTTGTGACCCAGGCCGGACGCTTCCAGGCTCCCGTGGTGGTGATCGAGTCCCTCTACGCCCCCCACTACCGCGCCAATTCCGCCTATCGCGCCCCGCTCCTTTCCACGGCCGATTAGCCGTAGTTTACCCTCACTTTCTCCAGCAATCGTAAGAAACAGAAAATTTATTCAGAAATGTTTTTTACGATTGTTGGATTTCTGTCTGTTTCTGGCCATGTTTGCTGAAACGATAAATTCAACTCGTTTTTAGCTTTTATGTTAAACTTTTTCTATTTTTGTAGCAGATGAAGAAAAGTACAACATTGGATGTCATTGGCCAGTCAGATAAGACCTCTTTGTATTCCATAAGTTTTGATAAAGACGGAACCACTGAATTTGAGAAGTTTGTTGCAGAATTTGAGATGAACGCCACGTATAATGGCGACTATCAAAGAATAATTGCCGCTTTGCAAGCCATCTTATGTTTGGGAGCATTGGAACGATTCTTCCGTCCAGAAGGGAAACAGGACGATAGCTTGGCGGCTATTCCCATTGAAGGAGGCATGCTCAGATTATATTGCCTACGAATTTCTGAGCAGATCGTTATTCTGGGGAATGGTGGCGTAAAGAAAACAAGGACTTACGAAGAGGATCCGAAACTGTATGGTTATGTGATGGACCTGCAACGGTTCGAGAGAATTCTTAACGAGAATCTGGAAAAAGGATTTGTAAGAATTGAAAAGAAAGAGTTAACCGGTATTGACAATTATACCTTTTATATATAGTATATGCAAAACAAACAGGAATGGTTCAATGAAAAGGTAAAGGCTGTGCCTAAAGAGGTAATGACCGAGGTGCAATTATCTGCTGAAATAATTGCCCGGATTGACACCATTCTTAAAGAAAAACACATGACTCAGCGTGACCTTGCTCGCATAATGGGCAAAAGTGATGCTGTTGTATCTCGTTGGACCACAGGCTTTCCTAACCTTACACTGCGTTCTATTGCCGAGTTATCTTGCGCCCTTGGAGAGCCGCTGGTAAAGGTTGCTGAGTAAATAATATAGAGGGGCAGAGCCCCCTCAAACCTCCGGGGGTGGACAAGCCCCCGGGCGCGCCTCCCCATCCTCCTGCCCTCATGTGGACAGGGCGATGTCGGTGAGCACAGAAGGGCCGATTTGTTCACGGAGGTGCACTTGGCTCAGGTCGGTGAGCACAGGAAGGCCCTGGTGCTCACGGAGGCTTACACAAATGGAATTGGGCCGATTATATGATAAAGGCTGGCAGAGTAAGTGCCAGCCTTTGTTGATAAGCCGATGGGGCGGAGGGGGAAGGAGAATGCCGCCTTTACACGGGGAGGGTCGAGTGTCCAATTGAGATGCGTAGAACTGTACAGGAGCTGAATGTGATGCCGTTAACTGGGCCGATATAGTTTACTCTTCGCTAACTTGTAGTACTGTCCAACCAGAAGGGATACCATATACAGCATTTATGACCCACGTTGTTACGTTATTGTTTTTAATGAAGGTGCCAGAGTTAGGGACTGATCCAACCCAATCTTTAGTAGGTGCAGTATCATTATTTGACTGAGATGGATTCGTAGCCAAGCATTTGATATAATTTAGTCTGGAACAACTGTTGAACATATATCGATAGCAACATTCAACAAGCGTCGTAGCCAACAAATTCGGGGCACGTTCGAAGCGCGTATCCTGGAACATACCTCGGTAGCAACTTGCAGCAAGCGTTGTGGCAGGCAGGAAATCAGGGTCGACAGAAGTCAAACCCGTGCAGTGCGCAAACATATCCTCGAAACAGTTCGGTGCAAGAGTCATAGTTCCTCCAAACAACGACCCCGTCAGCGTAGTGATCCCGGTGCAACTCTGGAACATCTGGAAACAATATCTCTGTCTGGAGCTTGTACCATTCCACGTTACAACTGAAGGAAGAGCAGGAATAGACGAAAGACCCGTGCATCCGAAGAACATTCGGAAATAACACTTATCTGCCAGCGTTGTCGCCGGGAGATCGGGGGCCCAGGTGAGAGAAGTACACTTCATAAACATTTCCACATAACAGTTGGTGCTGGTGGAAGCCGGAAGGATGAGAGGATCACCCGGATCAATATCTACCCAATTTACTGTGCCATCGGCAACCCCGAGGTTTTTTTCCTTATCGAGGCCATTGTTACCGTCGCTGATGTTTCCGCAAGAGAATGCGCTTCTGAAGGCATTGGTTGGAAGCGTAGACGGGTCTTCGAGGAGGCTTGCGATGTCGCCGGCGATGTAACAGACTTTGTCTGCAGTGAAAAGCTGTGTGTTACCGGTGCAGTTGCAGTCTGTCCTAGTGGGGGCGTTGGGGTCGGGGTTGTTCCTGAACCATACCTCTTCATCGGCACTCAGGTGAAACTCCTGACCGGTATATGGCTGCCACGATCCCCCAGCGTTGTACAAAATGGAGCCGTCTGTGTATTTGAAGGTCATTGTTGTTCCGCCCTCCTTGGCTCTAATCTTGAAATAGCTCAGACTCTCGATCAAGCGGGTATAGGCTTGAGCCGGAACAGGAGTTTGCCCATTTGTTTGTGTACCATCGGTGGCAATCCGGAAGACCGAACTGGAGCCGTCAATCCAATAGTCAGTTGCGGAAGATGTACTCCAGGGCAGGAAGATATAGCTGGTGGGGGGAGTTACTGAAACAACAAGATATCCATTTTGTCCCATGATGTCCATTTCCTTCCAGCTGGCCACATTGGGGTCCAGGAGATCGGTCCAGTTAGAGACCGACGGCAGACCCTCCCCGTCTTCAGGGTCAAAGGAGGCGGTAAGATCTCCCATTGTCCAAGGATGCTCGGCTCCTTCATTTACAGTTTTCCATTTATTGTCTCCAATCTGCACACTATAGGAACCTCCTACACTATGCCAGGAGGTGTATGCTGGGAGTTGGTAAGCTTTGTTGTTAGCAATGGCCGAAGTCCGGTGTTGGAAGAAATGGGCGTAGGTGTCGTCTGCTTTCTTAAGGGCAAAGTAGTAGTCATTGTCAGGAACTGTCGTCGGTTTGCCGCTCACATAGTAGCCCTCCTCGCCTTCGAGTGTGTCCGGGTAACCATGAATTGCCGTTCCTGCAGATCCAAGAGGAATCTCCGTAACCGTACCGTCGGCTGCCGCTATGCTGGCGAAGCCAGTAGGGCGGAGACCGTTGCATGCCATCTGGATGGTGCCAGTGGCGCTAGCACGCGGGATGAAGAATTGCACGTAGTCCATTGGCTTGGCCATGTGGACAGTGGCCGATAAAATGCCGCCGCTTACCGTGTATGGGATATTGCTGGCGTAGAAGTAATAGGTGTCTGTTCCCCCCGTTCCGCCACTAAAGGACCACTGACCGGTATTGTAGCCGGGTGTCGCGTCATTCCCATAGGGCAGATACACCGCCTGCAGTGTGCCGGATTCGCCGAGAGAAGCCAGATCAGTACCCACATAGGCTGTGTTCCAGGCCGATTCGGTCATGGTTGCTGTCAGGTAACCCTCCGTTATGCCGGAGATAAACAGAAACACCTTGTCTCCGCTTTCCCATGTCTTCTTTACGCCCTTGGTAGAGGCTCCGTCAGGATGCTCGATAGTGAGGTTGTAACTGAGCTTGGACAGGTCGAAGGATTTTCCCTCTTCGTTACCACCTTCAGGCAGTACTGGCTCCTGCTGGCATGCGGAAAAGGCAAGCAGCATTAGCAGGGCGATATAGCATTTTCTCATTTTCATATCATTATCCTTCGTTAAAAGTCTTCTTCGTCGTCGAACGGATCGTCGGGGAACACAGGCACAAGACCGTTGGCGGTCATCCACAAGGTCGGGATTCCATGGACACTCCTGGGCCAGGTGTCACCGCTGCCATTGTTATCCCCGCTCACATGTGCTAAGGGATTATAGGTAAATGTACCATGCCGGGCGACCGTGTTGGGAACGCCGCTCAGCCAATTGGAGGTACTGCCATCGGTGTTAATCCCGCTTTTTGCCAGGCAGGTGACCCAAAGCAGGTTGGAGCAATTCCGGAACATCTCATAATAGCAATTGGATACCAGCGTTTCTGCCGGAAGCTCTGGTGCCGATGTCAGCGAGCTACATCCGTAGAACATGCCCCGGTAGCAACTTGCTGCCAAAGTTGTAGCCGGCAATTCGGGTGCCAATAACATTGAAGTGCAACCCCGGAACATTTGATAGTAACAACTGGAAGCCAGTGTGGTTGCCGGAAGAATGGCCGGGGCGGCAGCAAGCCGCTTGCAGTTATAAAACATATTCAGGCAACTGCTTGCTCCAACGGTTTCCAGCTTGGAAAGGTCAAAGACGGAGTCAACCATTTGACAGTCGTAGAACATTTCCTGGAAGCCGTTATTGCCAACCGTGGTGCATTCCGACAGGCCGGTGAATGCCTGGAGCCGGATACATTCCCTGAACATAGCACGGCAGCCTTCGCTCCCAACAGAAGTAACACTGGAAAGGTTAGGGCCTGAAATAAGTAACTGGCAGTTATTAAACATGTCCTGGAGGCCTTTATTACCTACTGTTGTACATAACGACAGGCCCGTAAACGAAGCCAGACGGGAACATTCGTAGAACATCCGGTAGCAGCCATTCGCCCCAACGGATGTAACGTTGGGAAGAGTAGGGGCCGAAGTGAGGGAAGTACAACCGTGGAACATGCCGTAGTAGGCGCTTTCTGAAACGGACGCTGCATCAAGCGTTGGAGGAGGAGTCGTGAGCCGGATACAGCCTTTAAACATTTCCTTGCAAGCATAATTGCCAACTGTCGTTGCTCCGATGGACGGTGCTGCCGTCAGTTTGGCGCAGCCGTAGAACATCTGATAATATGCATTCGCGAGCACATTGGCCGCATTTAATGCAGAAGGCCCGGTGCGAAGTTCCCCGCAGCCGTTGAACATCTGGTAACAGCCAGAAGTTCCAACACTGGTTACCATATGCATATCCGGTGCACTGATCAGGGAGGTACACCCGTAGAACATCTGATAACAGCCGTTATTACCAATGCTTGTGAGGCTGATGGTTGCGGGAGGTTCACTGATGGAGATGCACCCGTTGAACATACCGGAGTAACAATCGTTTGCTCCTGTGGTTGCAGGAAGGTCTTCCGGCGTTGTTGTGAGTGCCGTACAGCCAGAGAACATTTGTTTATAGGAGCTTACGCCGACAGTGGTGGCAGGTAATTGGGGCGGAGCCGTGAGCAAGGCCGTACATCCGGAGAACATACCCTCGTAGGAGCTTTGTCTCACGGTGGTGGCGGGGAGTTCCGGAGCCGCAGTCAAAGAAGTGCAGCCGCTGAACATCTCTTTGTATCCGCTCACCGGGACCGACTCAGCCGGGAGTGTCGGGGCATTTCTTAATGATGTACAATTGATGAACATCCAATAACAAGCGGAAACCCCTAATGTGGCAGATGATGATGCAACGCTGGTTGGTGCGGAACGCAAGGCCGTGCAGCCGTTAAACATCCCAAGACAACCACTGTCGTTGATTCGGGTTATAGCGGGCAGGTCCGGAGCTTCGGTGAGTGCAGTGCATCCGTTGAACATGTTTCGGTAGGCACTTGCCGGAATTGAAGTAGCCGGAAGGACTGGCGGACGCGTAAGCGCAGTACATCCTTTGAACATCTCCTGATAGCAATTGTCTCTCAGCGTAGTGGCGGACAACTTTAAAGGCCGGCCGGCAGGAATCTCTATATAATCCGCGTTCAGGAATGCCTGTTTAAATGCAGAGCTGCTTACTACATCCGTCCTTTTTGTGTTAATGTCGTCGATATTTGTGCACATCAGGCTCATGAGGTCGCCATAGATGTGGCAAAGTTTTCCATCCGAAGTGAAAAGAGGAGTGTTTCCGGAACTGTTGTTGTAATTTGTTCCCGTGCTTATCAATTGGATATAGTCGCCCTTATTTAGGGTAATAGGCCCTGTATACAAAGTAAAACTACCGCTGTTATTCTTAGAATACTTAAGGACTCCGGTGTTATAGTTGAAGGTGATAGTAGTTTCGCCTTCCTCAGCTGCTTGAATGGTAAAATACTTCAGCTCAACCGTTGAGCGGGAAACCGTATAGTAATTGTTGCTGGCAAGGCTAGTATTGCGAATGTCGTTAATGGTATAGACATCCGAACCATCTGATTTCTTGCTAAGATCAAGGGTAGCACTAGACAGGCTAACCGTTCCGCCTTCGAAAACGGCTACAAAACCAGCCTGCACGGTGAGATCCTTAGACTCCGCCGTAACATCACCTGTAAGAATGGGCGAACCATTGTTCTTGAGGACGGCTGTCAGATCATCACCGGCAGAAACACCTACATCCATGAGGGAAACCTCAAAGATGAGGAAGGACGAATTCTGGTTAAGGTGGAATACAGGATTGCCATAGGTGGCAGAGGCCCTGAAGTCACTGAATCTTTCTACGGCGTCTTCAAAGCTGCTAGCATATAAATTAGTAGGCCACGATGTCCCCGTCACCTGGCCGTTGGCCCAGGTATGAATCACGTCGTCTTTACTTACCAGGATGGCGTCCAGGGGAGTACTGTCATTGGGCGTGAAATCATCGGCACACAGGAGGTCTCCTTCGAAAACGCCCGTGGGGGTATCGAATCCGAAGACAAGGGTCAGGAAACCATACATTTTAACTCCCACCCCGTCATTGTAGGACACAAACAGCCGGTCCCCGTCCTTGAAAATATACTGGCCATAGCTCACGCTGGCCTTGGTCACGCTGCCGTCCGACGCTGTGGCGCGGAAATGCAGCGGAGAGAAGGTCTGTTCCTCGCCTCCGACAGGGGGCTCCTTTACCGCTGTCTCCCTGTTACACGAAACAAACAGGAAGAGCGGCAGGAGTAGCAGGAAGAGCGATATCTTTTTCTGACTAATCATTTTCTGCGAGGATTATAAGTTGCCGCCGTTTTGCGGGTTTCCATTAAAGTCATCCTTCCCTTCACGGGTGGAGGAGTTCCTACCATTATATACTACGCGCACGAAGCGGTACTTGGCGCGGGAGCGGTGATAGCCCTCGGTAGAACCAATGTAAAGGGTACTAGCCGATATGAGTTTGGCGTGGACAGAGGCGACCGAAGCCTGGGTCTCTGCGCCAGGCCATGCGGAATAGTCTATCCGCTCGTTGTTCCAAAAGAAACCGTCCTTGTCCAGGCGGAAATGTTGCACGTCTTCAGAGTTAAGCCGCTCATAAGGTACACCACAGTAACCTCCACCAGACCAAAGCGGAGCCAGATAGAGCCAGTCTGTGAAATTGCTGCCCTGAGCTACACGCGGGTAGTAAACATTGAATGCCCAAGGGTCCCAGTTGATTCCGTTGAGGCCAATGCTGACAATGTTATCCAAACCAATACTACTGGAGTTATCCCCCTTATCTAAAAATACGCAGTTGCGAAGATCCATATCGGTCTCAATGAAATCTCCTGCAGCAAAGTTCAAGTTTTCTATCATCATTCGCGGCCAGGGATATCCGTAGAGGTCGGACGCCTCACTAGCTGCATTAATAACCTCTTGAGGGATAGGCTGGTAGTTCACCTTCAACACATTCATCGTTACTATCTCCGAACGTGTTATCTCCCCATTTCCCAATACGGCTTCCAGCTGGAAGACATAGGTACCTTGCCGCAATCCGCCATCTGAATTAGGATTGTAATTATACACCTGACTTGCGTAAGTAATCTCTTCGCCGCCGGGATTGGTTGGCAATACAGTGAGGTCAACGGCTGTTGCGTTCTCTTCGCCAGGTTTCTTCACCCAAAGTTTCCAGGAAGCTATCCTTTCGGAGATGTGTGCCGCGGTCATGAGGATAGGGAAAGGAGGCAGAATAGTATTATTGGGGTTATAATTGCAAGGGAGCATCTTCATGGAAATCATCATGTCCGAAACAATCCGGACCTGGGTTTCGAAGTAGCGGTCAAAGACGGCATTGAAGACATGGGCCCGTACGGTCATATAACCCTGCACTGGCAGAGTGGTGGTGGGTATTGTCCATGAGAGGTTATCCCGGAGCGTTGTAGAAGAAGTGGGAAGGGTATAAGGAATACTCACTTCGTGTTCCTCTCCAAAAGAATCCAGATAGACAAGGTAAAGTTCCACCTTGGTGATGGGAGAAGCCGTGGAGTTGAAATTCAGCTCGATATTCATCTCGTCACCCTTATGCAGCTGATTGCTGTTTTCCACAGTAATCTTGCCGGAAATGTCACCGATGCTTTCCTTATCCCTAACGCAGCGGATGGCTGTCATGTTTTCTGAACCACCGTTCAGGTTCACACGTTTGGCGCCAGATGTTTTGTTGTTGAAGGACCACCCGACTTTATTCTTTTCCGAGGTAGTTTGATTGCTGCCCAGTTTGCCGCGCGAAAAATAAGTTCGGCCAGGATAATACAGAGCATCCCCTTCCGTAAAATAGCTTGCCGGCAACAAGGACACCATCATCAGAAGTTCGGTCATATTTGGGACCCTATAGCCCGGAGGACAGTAGTCGTTATGATCCGATACGGCAAAATTCAGATTGTCCAGGGTAATAGTGGGAATTTCACCATCCTCATATTCTTTATAGGATGGATTCTGTGCGGTGAGGGTAAGGTATACTCTGTTATGCAGGGAATACTCTTCGTGATAAGGAAGGTCTTCGGCTGTATATTCCCGAATGGACCTGGGGTTGAGGCGGCTGAACTTGATGGTGTAAGTACCTTCGTCATCGGGCCAGGCCTTGCCGTTAGGATCTTCGCCTTGTTCGAAGACATAGTACTGGTCTGTCATCAAATCGTAGGGCGCGCTGCTGATATCCTTGGTTTCGCCGCCATCCCGCCAGGTACCAATATTGCGCAGGCAACGCACAGACGTGGTGCTGTACCATTTTTGCAGGTCAGTTGTCCACCAGTGTTCCTGATAGTGGGATTTTGTGCCACCTTCTTCTGCACGGAGGATGTCCGGGTCTTCCAGTTTTTGTCCATTGTTGTTGAAGGTACTGGATACGACGGCCGACCGCCATTCTACATCAACTTTGGAAAGGGCGTTCACAGGCTGGTATACCCGGGCCGTTTGGGAAAGGGATTCGTTGCCCACCCACATTCCCACCAGCTGGTTAATGGAGGCTGTGTACCAGCGAAGCTCGTCCTGGTCAATTTTCCCATTACCGTTGTTATCCCGGTTGCGGGAGAGGCAGGCATAGGCCAGGTATTGGTAGTTGTCTTTCAGCTCCGGTGTATTGTTGTCCACCGCATAGTTCAAGAACTGGTCCCATTCCAGCGTTGCCCCTGAGGTAAGGCCCCAAAGGCCGGCCGTATTCAGGCGGCCGTTCTCGTCGTCGGAGTAAAGGATGGAACCGGGAGGGAGACCTATCCCTTCCGGCCACCAGGGCCAGCCGGCGTTCTCGGCGCCCTTGTGCAGGTTGTCGTTGTGCTCGGTTCCCCACAGGGAATTCAGGTCCGGTGCGTGAACGTTGTAGATGGTCTGGATGGACTGCTGGATAATGGAATGGCTGGAGGTGATTACATCGCTCTGGCGGTCCTGACTATACTGGGTGGCCGAAAGGATATGAAGTTCCCGGGGCTGGGCATTCACAAATTTCCGCCACAGATTGGGGTCTACAGTGGAGGAGTTACTCGTAGGGTCGGTTTCGTAATAATACTCGTTTACGTAGGCCGTAACACGGATTTTACCGGAATTGTCAAACAAGTTGGTGGGGTCAGCGGCAGCTCTCTTGCTTGTCTCACAGAACAGCAGGTTCACCAGCTGGTTTACGTTCATCAGTGTTCCGTCGGTATAAGCCTGTGAAGCCGGGTTCCATTCAGGGTCATAACTGCCCTCGCCGGGATAGGCCTTTCTGGTTTCCACATAATTGTCATCGTTATCCTTTTCGTTGAGTGAAAACAGAACCCATTCATAGTCGGTCCGGTCGTTCGGTATCTCATAATACCCGGTGGAAGTATTCAGCGTGGCACCCCCTTCGTCAAAAGGTGTTTTGATGTACCATGAGAACTTTCCTCGGCTAGTCCAGACTCCATCATTGACGGCGAGAGCACTATTATAATTGAAAGCCATGCTGTGGTACTCGTAATGGGCGTCGCAATTGATGATGCTGTCGGTGGTGAGCAGCAGCGAGCCTTCCTGACCAGGCTGGGTTTCCTTTTGCTTGTACTCGTCATTTTTATCTCCCCGCACCTCGATATTGATGCTGGTAGAATTGTTGATGACAATATCATAGGTGTAGGAATACCCGCGGAGGGTCTTATAGTTGTCTGGATCGGGGGGAGTAGTAAAGTCTCCCAGGTGCACCGTGAACTGTGCGTTGGAAGTAAGGGCCTGGGCATAACCACTCTCAATCTGAGTAATACCGTCTCCATTAAGCTTCAAGACAGCGTCGAATCTGACATAGGTAGAGTTGTCGTTGGCAAAAATCCAGGAACCGTTCTTGATGTAACCAGGCTGGCCAGGATATTCCTCAGTTTTGTCCTGAAGTTCCCGGAGGTGGTAGTCACTTATAACATCGGCCCCTACTCCTAAAGTGGACTTTTCGCTAACATAGCGTTTCGGCGCAAGCTGGTTCTCCAACATATAGAAGGAGAACACTTTCCAGGTGTAGATTCCGTCACTCTCTTCTCCCTCAAAGTAGGCGTCCGTAATATCGAAATAGTCTTCCGAATCATTGGGATCCCCGGATAGGCCCTCAGCCAGCCAGCTCTTTGACGGGACACGGAATACCTGCCAGTTGCGGGCGGTGACGTTATCGATATAAGTAGGATTGCCGCGGACACGGAATTTTACTTTGGCGTCCAGCGGATTGAGGCTAACCTTGTATGTGTTATTGTAATCAGGGGTTTGGCCGTTCATCTCACCCCAAGTCATCAGCCCGGTGTCGACCCCCGGCAATTTTCCTACCATCAGGAACAGATCGGTACGGTTCACTACCGCCTGTTCCAGACCTACCTTAATGCTTTGGAACTTAGAGAGGGTTGTAACTTCGTTGGTAAGATAGGCAACAGGGTCTTCCTCTCCGTCCAGATTGGTGACATTGTTTTTTACATTGGCCAGCAAAACCAAAGTACAGCCCGTCTGTGCTTCCGTGGAAATCTTCACTACACCCCGGGTTTGCTTGCTGGGGTTGTTGGTGAGGTCCGAAAGGGAGATATTATCTACCCACCAGCCTTCGTTGGGATTGCTGATGAGGTCTTCGATGGAAGTGGTATTCAGGTGCTCGTAGGAGAAATAGCGCCGGTAGAAGCGGGATCCATCGGCCTTGAAGATCATCACATAGAGGTCGTGCACGCGCGTTTCATCGGCCCGGTTGGCCGTTGATTTGGTGCTCATCTCAACCTCGAAGGGCCCGGAGGCTCCGAAGCCGATGCAAAGCGTTACAGGCGTCCCGTCCGGCAGTTTGTTAGTGCCGGGATCCTGCTCTTTTTGCAGGCAGGAAGGGGCGACCAGGATGGCTGCCAGAAGGAACACATATATGCGAATCAATCTTTTCATACCCGATCAATCAAACGTTACGGATTCCGCTTTTTCTTCCCAGTTGGCCACTTCGAAGTTAAACGAAATTTCCTGGCCTTTACTGATACGGACCTCAATCTTCAGGAATTGGTTGCGGCCCAGGTAAGTTATGTCCTGCGAAAGGCTGTTGTGGACAGGAAGGGCAGAGAATGAATAGGAATCATCCCCAACGGAAAATGATATGTTGCAGAGGTATCTCCTGTAACCACCCTGAATTTCTGCGATGCTAGGAAAAACCAGAAGCGGGTTCAAGGATTGCGTCTCTTCAATTGGGATGTTCTCCAGCGTTTGCTGGGGGAAGGTTAACGTCCTCTGGGTTCCGGTGAGGTCGTCCCCGGATGGCTGGAAAACATAGCCCTGCGTGGGGTTGATACTAGTGATGCTGGCATTACAGTTTGTAAGCGTTAACGCACTTCCAGTCAGGTTCTTGAAGCCCACTTGCACCTTGGCCAGACTGCGAAGCAGTTCCAACTCTATACTGCCGCTGCCGGAGGAGTCTAGTGAAACCGACCCTTTGGCGGAAAGCGGCATGCGGTCACCCACCGATGGCAGGTTGTTCTCGGTAAGTGCCGTATAGACCAATGCATCCAGTTCGCCCTTTGTAGCAATGGTATTCCAGTCTGGCGAGCCGTTTACCGTTAGCTCAGACCCGGTGTTGGCAAAAGCATAAACCCTGTAGGTGGCGTTATTCACGAGGCCGGTAAACTTGACGGTCGCCTTGGTGTCAGAGACAAAGGTAAGGGAGGAGTTGGCTCCCGGATAGCGTGCAACGATGTTTGTTCCGCCTAAAATAAAAATCTTCAGATCCGGAACGTCCTCATTATTCCGATAGATTCCTCCACCGTCTGTCACATTTCCGTCGCCCGGGGTAACAGCACGAGTAAGAGGTTCGCCAACGGTGAAATTAAGCTCAATGTTGCCCGTCCCCACAGGCGGCTCTAGATGCTGCTGCGTACAGGAGGAGGCTCCGGCCCAAAGGGTCAGCACCATTGACAGCGATATGAGCAATTTCTTCATCGTATTTGAATACCAGGGGTTTCTGCAGAGACGATATCCCACGGTGTTGTGGTTACTGTTACAAACAGGCCGATGGGATTGCCTGGTGTAATGTTTACGTTGTAGGTATATTGGGTGTTCTTTTCCCAGCCATCCGTCGGTTGTGACCAGCCATCATGAAGGTCCTTTACATAGACTTCTGCATTGATTTCATCACCTACCGACGATCCGGAGGGAATCACCAGATAAGTAATGGAAATCTTGGCGTCTGTACCATATAGGGGTTGGGGGATAGGCATTAGCACCATATCATCAGCGCCAGTTTTGGGGACAACCAAGTTGTCACTGTCATCTTCCGGAGTGGTATCCTGATACACCGACAAAGTAGACAGGTTACTGTAACTACTCCAACTGCCATTTGCGTTATCAGCGGTGTTGTAGATATTTGTAATCCGTACATCCCGGAGAAGCACTGTGAAATTATCATCATTATCGTCCGTCTTGGTAAAGCGGAAGATAACACGGGAGAGTAGGTGCCGGAAGGTGAAATTCACCGACGTGCCCAGTGTCGGCTTGGATTGATTTATGTTATCGAAATCGGCCAACATCAGGTCTATAAGGCCCTTCCCGGTAACAGCATTAAACTGCATGACGGGAACGCCGGTAGAGCTGTTGGAATAAGAATTCCCCGTGCTAGTTTTAAATGAGAGTCCGCTTGCATCATGGGGGAAGTATGCCCAAAATGAAATGGTGTTTTCTTGGTTGTTCGGCCAGTATTTAATAGGGGAGTAAGAGTATGTGCTGCCGTTATAGCGCACATCCTGGTCATACATGAAGTTGGGAGTACAGCTACTGGACCATTCTCCACTTGCTCCGCCGATAACACCCGGTTGATAGAAAGCGAAGACGCCAAAGTGGGTGTTAGGCTCAAGGCTAGTGGTAGTCTTTGTTTGCAAAGTGCTGGTACTGGTGTTGAAGGAAATGGGGGTGTCGCCGGTGAGGTTGTCCCATTCGTCTTCGTTGGGAAGGACTTCGTTCTTGCCACACATAGTGAGCCCGGCCAATGTGATGAACATCAGCGCGAGGGTCCGGTATGTTGCGGCTTTGAACAAGGATTGTATTATTAACTGTTCTGGGGGAGATCAATAGTCTGGCCTGCACCTGTTCCCCAATCCGTAACCTCAGTTACATCAAAGTCTATGCTATTGAGGCCGAGCCTGACAACAATATTGTACTTATAGCCGGCAGTAAAGGTAATGGCCGCCGTACTGGTCTTCTGAATAATGTTTTGAACTGCGCTATAACCGCTATACAAAGCTGTGTCTGCAGTGATTACCCAGTAATTCGCAACAATGACAAAATCACCAGAAGCCAGTTCTTTAGGGATAATCATGGGAGAAATGGCACTATTCAGGTCCGTAGCGGTTTCGGTTACCTTGAATCCCGTTACTCCACCAGCCGTAGAGGTGGAGGTAAAAGAAGCGGAGGCGTATTCAACAGTGGTGTTGCCACTCACGGAAGTCCAATTAGGAACTGCAGCCGCTCCATCAAGAACAAGGGTTCCCGTCTTGGTGCCATTGGCGGTTATATCAAGGCTCTGAAGAATAATCCATGTCTCACCATGCTCGAAACTGGCATCACCATCGTCTACGAGGTTGGAAGTGACAGGGGTGACGGCATCCACAACGGCCTGAACCTGGATATTCAACTTGGCAAGTGCATGCTTGAACGTGAAAGATACGCGTCCATCTAATTGCTGTTTGGTGACATCCTTGATGGGGTTGGCCCAGAGAAGGTCAATTTGTTCTTCTGCTTTGGCGGGTACAGTGAAAGAAATGGTGGGTGCACCAGTGGCATTGTTGGCTGACATAGCTGTGATGCCCTGACCGGTAGCAGGGACGCTGTTGAGGGAAGCAGTTGCAATGTGAGGAGCATAGGCAAAGAAGCTGAGCTTGTCTGCAATAGTGCCAGATTCAACAGTTGTGCTATTAGTTCCGTTAGGCCAGTACTTCAAAGGGGTATAGTACCAATGGGAAGGATACTTTGCCGCAATGAAATCTGCGGGAACACCATAATCAGTTATGTATCTAACCTGCTGATTATACATGAAGTTGGGCTTGTCTTCTATAGTCCAGTCATTATCTTGAGTATAGTAACCAAAAACACTGAAGCCATCGGCCGAAGACTGGAGAGCGGCGGTTGTAATGTCACCATAGGTGGCCTTGGTAGCGGCTTGTCCGGCGTAAACGCCAAAGGACACGGGCTCCCGTGGGATAGATTCCTCTATCACCATGTTTTTGGCGCATCCTGCAACCAGTACGACGGCTGCATAAGAAGCTATTGTAAGATACTTTTTCATAGATTGTTCTATGTTTTATTACGTTATTTGTTTTGGTACCCATGCGCACGGTCAGGCGCGCATGGATAATTAGATAATTATCAGCTGTTCTGGGGAAGATCAATCGGGTCTCCAGTCTGAGGATCCCAAACCGTAACCTCAGTTACATCGAAGTCGATGCTGTTCAAGCCAAGGCGGACAACGATGGTATACTTCTTGCCGGCTGCGAACGCGATGGCGGAAGTGCTGGTCTTCTTGATCACCTGCTGAACGGCGCTGTAACCACCATTCAGGGCTGCATCCTTGGTGATTACCCAGTAGTTGGCGGTAATGACGAACTTGGTGCTTGCAACCTCGCCGGGGATGATCATCGGGGAAATCTTGCTGTTCAGGTCGCGGGCCGTCTCGCAAACGCGGAAACCGGTCTTGCTGTCTGCGCTCACAGTAATGGTGTTGGATTCGGACCAGGTGCCGGGATAGGTCTTGCCAAAGTTGAAGGCGTCGGCATCGTAGGTAATCACAGACTCACCGCTCTTGGAAGACCAAGTGCCGTCGTTAAGGCTCAGCGTACCGGTCTTGGTACCATCGGCCTTCACCTCAAGGCTCTGGAGGAGAACCCAGGTCTCTCCCTCGTCGAAGGTGGCATCATCATTATCCGTGATGTTGTCGGTGTCCGGGCTTACGGCATCCACTACAGACTGGACCTGGAGGTTCAGTTTGGCCAGTGCGTGGTTGAAGGTGAAACTCACCTTGCCGTTGAGGGCCTTGTGGGTCTGGTCAGTAAGAGGAGTTGCCCAGAGAAGGTCGATTTGCTGATTAGCATTGGAAGGGACGGTGAAAGTCACAGTAGGAGCATTGGCGCCGGTGTTGGTAGACATGGCCGTGATACCCTGATTGGCAGCCGGATACGGAGTGCCGACAACGCCGGTGGCAGGAGTGGAAACAGTATGGGGAGCATAGGCGAAGAAGCTCACTTTGTCGGTATAGGTGCCAGTCTCAACGGTCGTGCTGTTCTCTCCGTTGGGCCAGTACTTCAGAGGGGTATACTCCCACTTGGCAGGGTAGAGAGTAGTGTTGGCGCTCTCATTGTAGTGTACTTTCTGGTTGTACATGAAGTTAGGAATCGCCGTCTCTTTGGCAGTAGTCCATGCCGTATTCTCGGTGTAATAGGCAAACACACCGAAGCCGTCAGCGGAGGACTTCAAATTGACAGTAGTAATGTCACCGTAGGTGGCCTTGGTAGCGGACTGACCGGCATAAACACCAAAAGATACGGCCTGCTGGGGGCTCTCATTCTGAATCACTTCGTTCTTGGCGCATCCCGCGGCCAGAACGGCAGCTGCACAAGCAGCGAAAATCATTGTTTTTTTCATCATCATAAAAAGTTTAATTGTTAATTTTCAAGTATTTAGGTTTACATATCAATGTCAACTCGTTCCCCTTCTTCCCAATCACTTACCTTCGCATCAAAACCACTGGTTTCGGTTTCTGGCTGCACATCCGGCGGGTGGATGGCCGGAGCCACGACACTCCCAAAAATTAGCCGGTACAGCGCCCGGTATCCCTTCGGAGGCGTTTCGCTGGTAATCTTGTTACCCACATTGAACACATAGTCCTCCACGGTCTTGTTGTCCACCAGTAGTGCGCTCACGTTGAGCGTGGAATCTCTCATCTGGCTGGGGCTTTCTCCACGGGGAAAACCAAAAGTGGTAATCTTCCCGTCTAAATGGCCAATCCGCCCCTCGGAATCGTCCATGGTCAAACTCCAGTGTGTAATAAACTGCGTTCCCTCCTCATCACCCGTCTTATCCTGCGTCAACTCAAACGTCCTGGCCATGCCGGACGTTCTGGCACGGACCGAACGGAGTACGTCAGCATTATCCGAATAGATGGTAACCCAGTATTGGGAAACAATGCTCTTGGGATAAACGGGCACACGGACGGTGTAGTATCTTACCTGCTTATCGGTCTTTACATCAAGCAGATAGCTCTCTACCTGTGCCTCGGAAATCTCAAATTCATCGGAAACACCAACGGTCATTATTTCGGGGTTGGCAATGAGCTCCTCATTCTCGGCCCGGGTATACCACTTGGTCTCCGTCTCCACCACACTCACACTGGCATTCTCGAAGTCCCTCATGTTTTCAAACTCCATCTGACCAAATTCTTCGGGGCTTTGGGAGATCATAAACAGCTTGTATCGGCCCGCCTCCAACTGAACAGTGCTGGAATCGACATCGGCCGTGGTGTATTGCTTATAAAACTCTCCATCCCGGAAAATGTATATGGTTACACCGTGGGGCTTTATTCCATCCGGATACACTTCTGCTTTCCATAGGACCTTGACAACCACATCCATACCCTCCTGATCCGTGAAATACAGCGGTCTCCGATAACACCCAAAAGAGGCAGCAGTAAGCACCATGGCAAGAATCAATATGCGAATCCCCTTACTCATTTCTGTTTCTTTTTGGTAAACACATACTGAAAACTCAGCCCCAACTTAGTGGGACCCATCCAGGTAAAGCGGCCGTCGTACTTGTACAGCAGTTTGGTATCTGCGTCATTTCCTGTATATCTCCGGTATCTCGTCCCCATCCATCCGGCGGCCACAAAGGCGCTCATTCTCCAGTGCTCTCCTAGCCGCCAAGCATAACCATATTCCAGCCCGGCTGTCAGGAATTCGCCCTGATAACCCATATGGCGGGGTTCAATATCATAATAGCCCAGACCTAAGTCCACGCCAAAGAAGTGTCCAGTAAGTTGGTTATACGGATTTTGCCTATCGCGCTTCCTTCCCAGCCAGTAACGTAAGCCAAGATCCCACTTCTGAATTTGCCAGGCGCGGTCGTTTTGCTTGTTCACCCACCAGGGGAAGGTATATTCTGCCAGGAGGGACCAGTGCTTGCCCATAGGCAACTCCAATGCCACATTCGGGGTAATGGCGGCGTCGTACAGGATGTTGGTGCTGATTCCAAGGACAGGACGCTTGGTTCCGCTCTCCTCTTTCTTCACTTTTTCCTTCTTGGCCTTCGGAACGGCTGGCGTATTCACATACACCGTATCGGTACGGGTAATGTACAACGTGTCATAGCGGGTTAGGTATACCGTATCGTGCTGAGGATCAGGAACAACCGGAGCAACAACTGGTTGGGCCTTCATCTCTTCTTTTTTGATTTCTTCATACCGAATCCACACCTCACAGAAGCGGACCTCGCGGTAGTGGATCCAGCGGAGGTAACCGAACCAGTTCTCCGGGAGCCGGCTCTTGAGAAGTTCCTTCCGGGTATCGTTGGTAATGGACGGGTCGTCCAAAATATCGGTAATGGTCCTGTAGGTCTCCGGGGAACGCCTCTTAAGGCTGGCGTCGGCTTTGACCTGCTGCCGAATCATGTCCCAAGCTTCACCACCCACCCGGTAGCTGGTTTTGCCTGCCAGTTGGGGGACGCGGCTATTAATCAACGATCTCATGGCGTTGAGGCGATTCCCACAGAGCTCTTCGTTATACGAAAGAGAGCTTTCGGGAGAAGCGTAGGCCGTTACCCGGACATCCTGGATGCTCTCGGGGCTTACCTTGCGAAGGAAGCTGGAAAGGGCGTTCTCTGCCACATCGTTGTCCATGTAGGCAGTCTCGTAACGGGCATTGTCCAGGCGGAAGTGGAAGCGCAACACGAATTCCTTTGTGGCGGCCCGGCCGCTCAGGAAAGGACACAGCATCAGCAGCAGGCTCAGAACGAGTTTGCCGTTGAAGCAGAAAGAATGTGTCCTAAAACATGTCATCCCCGGGGGTCGTATATGCGCGTGCGTTTTTTAAAATAGGTATCGTGTGCGCGACATTGGTTGCGAAGGTAGAAAGTTATTTTTTGTTTTACAATGATTCTATAAATTTATTTCGGCAATAATTTCTAATTCTTGACGCTTGTTTTTATTAAAATTGGAACGGGGGGGGTATAATGAAACGTGGAAATTGGATTATTTGGCGGACTCAGTATTGGATTTATTGGTGCCTATTGCGGTTTTTTCCTCTGAAAAACGCGCAGACAGTGCTCTGAGGGCTATTTTTCAACTTTCGGCAAGAAATTTTAATTTTTGACAATGGCTTTTTTCTTGTTTTAGTATGTTTAAAAAATTAAAATTATTAATTTTGCAACAAGTTTTTTCCCACATAATTATGTCACTGACGCCTTTTTACCTTATTTCGGGCCTGATTTGCTTGTTCTGGATAGTCGTTCACAGCGTTCTGGCGCGTCACACGCGAACGTATGTTCTGTTCTGCTATCTGTGCGGGGCTATTATGTTTACATCGGTGGGTGATGTTTTTTCGGAATCTTTCTTTGGGTCTCAAGCCATAGCGCATCTGATTATCCTTTTGATGGCACCAACCATCATTCCTTTCTGCTGCCTTTTCTTCTATAAACAGAATTACGATATCAAACTCACCGCCTTGGTTCAGTTCTGGATTATTATTCCATCGGCCTTGTTTACGGCGGCGCTGGTCCTTACCCTGGACGGTGGTCTGGAAACCACTGAAGCCCTGCTTCAAAGAATACACGATACTTCTATCCCCAATGTCTACTCCGACACATGGGAACACGCCTATTACGTGGTTACCGTGCTTCTCTTCCGGGCGGTGATGATTGCCGAGGCCATTTTCTTCCTGGTTTATTGTGTGTACCTGCAAAGGAAGAACAATTACCGCATCGGTCACTTTGTGGACTTCCTTTTCCGGGGCGGTAAAATCCGTGTGCAGGGCGTGTTGGTGAATATCGCCTTATTGGTGGTCCTTGTCTTGGGGCTGAAGATTTTCCTGCATCCCTATCTCCGGCACTTGCCCTGGTGGTCCTTGGCCATTTCGCTGACCATTGCCGTGCTTTACTTTTATTTCGGCCTCTATGCTCTCTTCGGAGCCAAGTCCTTTATCTCCCTGAAGGATATAGATACGGCCCTGCGCTTCAATTACAGAGAGCAAACTCAGGAGCAGGTGCTGGAATTTATGGTGCTGGACATGTCCCGTGACCTGAGTGGAGAATCCCTCACCCGCGTAATGTCCCGCCTTGGCACCCAGTCCGGAGTTGACGAGAAAACGGCTTCCGCCGAGGCTCCGGCCCCGTCGCTCTCGTCGGCCATCTTCAGCGCGACCGCCGCTGCTTCGGAGCACCCGGGCAGCCTGGCCTCCCGTTTCCAGCACCTGATGCAGGTAAAACAGTTATACCTGCAGCCCGGGCTCAGCCTTTCAGATGTGGCGGAGCAACTGAATTCCAACAAGACTTACGTCTCCAAAATGGTGAACCAGACCTACAATATGGGATTCCCGGAAGTGCTTAACATCATGCGCGTTGATTATGCCTGCGAATACATCCACCGTCATCCCGATGTTTCCCAGGAAGAGATAGCCAAGGCCAGCGGTTTCCTGAGTGCTTCGTCGTTCAACAGCACCTTCAAACGAATAACCGGTTATACCCCCAAAGTATGGGCTGCCCGTAAGGCATCTTCCATGGGTTTGTGATTTTCTTGGTTTTTTCCCGGAATGTATTTATCTTTACGCACTACTATGCCCATAAGGGCATATGGAGTGCACGATGAAAAAACTAATAACCGGTATTTTGCTTTTTGTGCTGTCCATGCAGGGCGTGGCGGCGCAGAACAATCCGTATGAGTTGGACGACGCGTGCTACCCGCTGTTCCAGCGGGCAGAGCTTCTGGTTGGCAAGGAGGGATTTGATTCCGTGAACGAGGCCCTGCTGGAAAAGGCACTGGAAAAAGGAGACACCAAAGCCCAGACGCTGTATTACGTTGAGCGCCTCAAGAATGTATCGGCCCTCAAGCGTGCCGGTCAGGTATTCACTCCCGAGGATGACGCTCAGGTGCTTCAGGCCATGGAGGATGTGAAGAGGGTGGCGTCAGAACTGGGCTATTCCCAGTATTATTACTATGCCTACGACCTGACGCAGAACTACTTCTACAACACCGGCCGGCAGGTACGCACCTTCGAACTGGTGAAAGAAATGCGGGAAGACGCCATCGCCCGCGGGGAGGAGTACGGCATCTGGATGGGCAACCGCTACCTCATTTCCCTGTACATCGCCCAGAACGACTACATATCGGCCAAGAAATACATCGTCGCCTCCCTTGAGATGTACGAAAATACGGAGGACGAAACCATCCGGCGGCAGTCGGCCACGCGCCTGTACTGTGACCTGGCCGATACCTATCCCATCGGCCACGATTCCGTGAGTATCAATATCCGCAAGGCCGAGCTCCAGAGCCGGCACCACCTGGATTCACTGCGCTGCACGTACCTCCGGGCCAAGCTGGAGGCCTACCAGAAGAACATTCCCGCCTATGAGCGGGACCGCGATATCTGCAGACAGGATCCTTCCATCCGGCAGATCAGCAGCACCGCGGGGCTCATGTTTGACAACATCGACCAGCTGGTGTATGGGAAACCGGCCCCGGAGATTAAACTGGACGGAATGATGAGCCACCTGCGGGAAGTCAAATACATTGCCAACATCGCCGAGGAATACGGCTACAAGGACCTGGCCTTCGAAATAGAGAAGCGCCTGGTGGCATACGACGAAACGGTTCTTGCCAAGGCCAACCAGTCCAAGCTCACGGAGATTGAAGCCAAGCTGGGGAATGACGTCCTCTCTGCACAGGTGGACGAGGCGGCCGACCGCGCCATCCGGTCACGGCGTCTGGTAATATCCCTGGTCATCTCCATCCTGGTAGTCATCATCCTCTTCTTCGTCATCTACAGCCTCCACCTGCGCCGGACCAATGAAAAGGTGCGTCTGGCCGATGCGGCCAAAACCCGCTTTGTCCAGAACATGAGCCACGAGGTCCGCACCCCGCTCAACGCCATCGTGGGCTTCTCCCAGCTGCTTTCCCTGCCGGACGGCAGCTTCCCGGAAGAGGAGAAACAGGAGTTCGCCGGACACATTGTGAACAACACCAAGATGCTGACCATGCTGTTGGACGACATCCTTCATGTCTCGGCCATGGACAGCGGAAACTACCGCATCACCTATGAAGACGGAGAGATGCATTATATGGCGCAGGCGGCCATTTCCAGCGCCGAGCACCGTCTGAAGCCCGGGGTGCGTATGTATTACGACCCTGAAACCACTGAACCACATACCTTCATCACGGATCCCCACCGGGTGCAGCAGATTCTCATCAATCTTCTCACCAATGCGTGCAAGCACACCACGGAAGGGGAAATCCGCCTTACCAGCTCCCTCACTCAGAATCCAGGCTATGTGACCTACGCCATCGAAGACACCGGCTCCGGCATTCCGCCGGAACAGGCCGATACCATCTTCGAGCGCTTCACCAAGCTGAATGACTTTGTGCAGGGAATGGGCCTGGGACTTTCCATCTGCCGGGATATAGCCCAGCGGATGAACGCCAGGGTTTACCTTGATACCACATACACCGGCGGGGCCCGCTTCGTCCTGGAGCTTCCCCGCGTACCCGATAACACAACTATGCCAAATTCTTAATCGTATGACCCCACTCTACGCCCAGCAACACGACTATAGCATGTACAGCGTACTTGCCGTCGACGATATTCCCTTGAATCTTCTCCTTGTGCAGAAGATGCTGGCCCGGTACAATTTCAAGATGCGCACCGCTGCCAACGGCCAGCAGGCCCTGGATGCGGTGTCTGCCGAAAAACCGGACCTCATCCTGCTGGACCTGATGATGCCCGGCATCGACGGTTTTGAAGTGATTCGTCGCCTGAAGAACAACCCCGACACCGCTGACATCCGGATTGTCATCCTGAGTGCGCTCAACTCCAACGAGGATGTGGTCAAGGGTTTCAATCTGGGTGCCGATGACTTTATCATGAAGCCCATCATCATGGAGAAACTGCTTTCCTGCTTGGTTACCCAACTTCAGGTAGTTGCATCCAAACGTCCATGAGAAAGTTTCTTGCATCCCTTGCCGCCGTGCTGCTGTGTCTCGTCTGTGAGGCGCAGATTGTGAACCGTCTCAAGGTGGACGGGCCCACATTCCAGCGTTATGCCTGGGGCAGGATGCAACTTTTCAACCCTTCGAACCTTCCCCTGGCCGATTCCCTCTACAAGGCGGGGGTTCAGACGGGCTCTTACAAACTGCGTTGCCTGGGCCTCTCGCTGGAGATGCCGGTGCGGTATGCCCAGGGAGAATATGAACGCATGGATGCCTGTGCACAGGAGATCAAGACCATTTTTGACCAGTACAAGGTGCCCACGGACATCCTTCCTTTCTATTATTCCTCTATCCACGAGTATTGCCAGTATCTGATAGGTTCCGGCAGGGTGTCGGACGCCATGCTGGAGGCCCGGGCCATGGACCGGAGGGCCGATAAGGAGCGTAGCGACCTGGGCCGGATGTACGCGTACCGCATCATCGGCCTTATCCAGAGCTACCGCAGCCATCCCTGGGCGGCGGTGGAGAATTTTACCCGTGCGGCCGAGTATTGCACCCGTGCCCGGGCCGAGCAGGAGCTCCCCAACCTCTATCTGCTGATGGCCCAGGAATACATCAGGACGAAGGACTTTACGGCGGCCATGGAGTATTGTGAAAAGGCCGAAGCCTACAGTTCCCTTTTCCCTTCGCTTCGGAACAAGTGCCTGATGACCAAGGGCTTCCTATATAATGAGCAAGAGAACATGGAGGCATTCTGGGATTGTTATGACGCCCTCATCCAGAATCCCCTGTACACGGCCCAGATAGAGAAGGAGGCCCGTTGCCAGCTGGATGTCTGTTACTTCCTGTCCAAGGGCCTCTTTGCCGATGCCTTCCAGCGGGCGGACCAGCTGGATAACACCAAGGTGCGCCTGGAGCGGAAGCACGACATCTTCGCCGCCCAGGGTGCCTATTCCCAGGCCTATCAGGAGCTTTTCCACCTCATGGACGTAAAGGACTCCATCTACATCCAGGTCCAGAATGAAGACCTGGCCATCCTGGATGCCGAGATGAACAACGCCCAGCTGAGGGAAGAAGCCCAGCGGCTGAAGGCCCGCAACCAAGTTACCATTCTCCTGGGCTTCCTGGTGATGTTTGTGCTGGCCTTCTTCGCCATCCTGATGAACCAGTGGCAGCTGCGCCAGAACCTGGACGAGATGCGCCGCCGCAACGCCGAGGCCATCCGTGTCCGCCGGGCTTTCCAGAATGCCATGGACGCCAAGGAGTCGGAAAATGCCTATAAAATCAAGATACTGCAGAACCGTACCACTAATATTCTTCTGAATTATGAAGACCTTCTCAATTCTTAGGAATCACATCAGTGAATTGATGGCGCTGGCCATATTCCTGGTGGGCGCCACGCTGGGGATGCTGGGCCTTATCCAGAAGGTTCCCCTTGTCTTGGGTATCCTTGGGATCGTGCTACTGGCAAGCGGCCTGTTCTATTTCTGCATCAAGTATACCTCGGAGAAAGTGTACAAGGAGTACTACCGGGACAGTTATGAGATTGAGCACGAGTCCATTGAAGAGGAAATCCGCAAGTCCATGCGTTATCACCGCTACCAGGAGGCCGTGATAGCCCGATACGAGAGTGCCTGCCGTGATCTGGGCCTGGTGGACGAGCAAAAAGACTGGCTGCTGGA
>JAEEGL012354159.1_pt1 | contig 29644 bp, 21 predicted proteins | sample 9134231 | NCBI WGS metagenome assembly JAEEGL01 (sample SAMN16246548, study PRJNA631951) | gut metagenome | biome: gut microbiome; feature: rumen; material: fiber-attached | host: Bos | place: Iran: Karaj | collected 2018-10
AAAAGGTCATCGTTTTCGGTTCCGGTCCTATACGTATCGGTCAGGGTATCGAATTCGACTACTGCTCCGTTCACTGCGTATGGACTCTGAAGGAGCTCGGCTATGAGGCTGTTATCTGCAACAACAACCCCGAGACCGTTTCTACCGACTTCGACACAGGCGACCGCCTCTACTTCGACCCCCTCACCAAAGAGGACGTTGAGGCTATCATCGAGACTGAACAGCCCTACGGCGTTGTAGTTCAGTTCGGTGGTCAGACGGCTATCAAGCTCACACGTCACCTCTCGGATATGGGAGTTCGTATCCTCGGTACCTCTGCGGATATGATAGACGCTGCCGAGGACCGCGAGCGTTTTGATGAAGTCCTCGAAAAGTGCGGTATCCCGCGTCCGGCAGGTCATACGGTAATGAACACCGATGAGGCTCTTGTAGCTGCAAACAGCCTCGGATATCCGGTGCTTCTCCGTCCGTCATACGTTCTCGGCGGTCAGAATATGATAATCGCCCACTCTGATGCTGATGTCAAGGAGTACATGGGCATCATCATGAGCCACAACATCGAGAATCCTGTTCTCATCGACAAGTACATGATGGGCACCGAGGTCGAGGTCGACGCTATCTGCGACGGCGAGGACTTCCTTATCCCCGGCATCATGGAGCATATCGAGCGCGCAGGCGTTCATTCCGGTGACTCAATCTCGATTTATCCGGCACAGCACCTCTCCGAGCGCATCAAGCGCATAATTGTTGAGTATACGCGCAAGCTTTCAAAGGAGCTCAACGTTATAGGTCTGGTGAATATCCAGTACGTTGTTTACAATCACGAGGTATTCGTTATCGAGGTAAACCCGCGTTCATCGAGAACAGTTCCCTATATCAGCAAGGTCACCGGCATTCCCATGGTCGATATCGCGACTAAGATAATGTTCGGCGCTAAGCTCAGGGATATGGGCTACGAGAGCGGTCTCTATCCGGCAGGCGATTACGTTGCGGTCAAGGTACCTGTATTCAGCTTCGAGAAGCTCACAGACGTTGACACTATGCTCGGACCTGAGATGAAGTCCACCGGTGAATGCCTCGGTATCGGCAGAAACCTCGAGGACGCGCTCCTCAAGGGACTTATCGCAGCAGGCTTTGACCTCAAACGCGAGGGAGGAGTTCTCATTTCCGTCCGCGATTCCGACAAGCGAGAGATACTTCCTATCGCTGACAAATTCGAGCGTATGGGCTTTGATATTTATGCTACGTCCGGCACTCAGAGCGTCCTGACGAGAAATATGATAGCTTCGCACCTCGTCCGCAAGATATCGGACGGCGAGCCGAATGTCGTGACTCTCCTCGAAAGCGGAAAGATACACTACGTTATCTCCACCTCCGCAAAGGGCAGACTTCCCGAGCGCGACAGCGTTAAGATGAGACGTAAGTCTATCGAGCGTTCGATTTGCAGCCTTACCGCAGTCGATACTGCAAAGTCGCTTGCAAAGGTGCTCGAATCAGGAAGAACTATCAATGACGTCGAGCTCGTTGACATAACTAAGATATAACGCATTAAAACAGCGCTGATACAGGCGCTTTAAAGCCATAGTATTTCTGATCAAATGTCAGAAGTGCTATGGCTTTTCTATTGACTATGAAAGAATGGTATGCTATAATTGTTACTAAGATAATCGGAAATTAACGAGGTGACATTTTATTATGGAACTATATAAAGCGATAAACATCAGAAGAACCGTTCGGGACTTTGAGAATGAGTCGATTTCAACTGAGGTTTTAGAAAAAATTATAGAAGCTGCATTTAAAGCTCCTACTAATGACCATATGAGAGACTGGCATTTTATTATTGTTAGAGATAAACATGTCACGGCAAAACTACTTGACATCATCCCGAAAGGAATATCTGACGACGACATGGAAGCATTGATAAAGGATTGGAATCTAAATGACAGTATACAGCAGGAATGCTATCGCAATGCAGTTCCCAAGCAATACAGGATGCTGTTTGATGCATCTGCAATTATCATTCCGCTTCTTAAACAAAAAACAGATATTCTTCATCCTGATAATATTTCTCATCTCAATGGTTTTGCATCTATATGGTGCAGCATAGAGAATAATTTTCTTTCAGCAACAGCAGAGGGATATGGTTGTAATCTGAGGATACCTCTTGGAAATGAAGCAGAATATGCAAGAAATATTCTTAATTTCCCTGATGATTATTTTATGCCATGCTTCATTGGTATAGGTAAACCTAAAAGTAACGCTGTGTCTGTAAAACAGAAAGAGATCAATATAAAGGAACGAATACACTGGAATATATTCTGATTTATCTGAGTAACAAGAATAAACACAATGCCCCCGAGCGCTTTGAAACGCTCAGGGGCAAAATTTATGTATGAGGTTATTTCGCGTTTTACAGCGTTTTCGTCATGCCGAGCAGATACTTCTGGAGGCGTACCATGTCCGCGATGCCTATTTCGCCGTTGGAGTCGATATCCGCATTTGAAGCCGCGAGTCCTTTAAGCTCCGCCGACTTTACAAGTGCCTTTCGTCCGATAGTGAAATCGAAAACATCGAGTCTGCGGTCGCAGTCCATATCGCCCTTGATACCGCTGAATTCAAAGTCCTGAACGTTCATGAGGTAGCCGTCATTGCCCTTGAATACGAGGTAGAGGTCCTGAACTCCGGTACACTGCTTAGTGTCGCAGGTGAACTCGCTGAACTCCGTCCAGCCGCCTGTGCCGGAGATATCGCAGCTTCCTATCAGCGTGCCCTCAGCTCCGCCGACACGGAGCTCGATAGTTCCGCCGTCGGTATCGCTTGCAGCGTTTACGCGGAAGCTGTCGGCTCCGGTCTCGAAGTCGACGTTGCGGTAAACTACGTAGCAGCCGTCCATGATGTAGCCGATATCGGTAGCGTCGTGGTCCTTCTGAACTCCGCCGTGCTTGAATCTGAAATCGCAGGCGTTTGTTTTAGCGTAAGCGGTCATCGGTACGGGAGGCTTGTTGTCAGCGCCCCATACCTCGAATTCGTATATTCTTGCGCCGCCCTTGTTGTTCTGCGTAGAGGTCAGCATCGTGAGCTTGACATATCTCGCCGATACTGCGGGAGTGTTCCTGCTGCAAACGGTCTTGGTGTTGCCGTAGACAGTTGAAACGTCAGTCCAGCTCGTGCCGTCGGGACTTGCCTCTATCTTGAAATCGCGGGCGTTCATGCTTATATCTTCCTTTACTCCGGCAAACTTCAGAGTCCAGCGCTCGATGTCATATTCAGCGCCGAGGTCTACCTGTATCCATTCGCCGCTGAGACCGTCGAGGTCAGCCCATTTTGTGCTGTCCTTGCCGTCAACAGCGAATGCAGCGTCGCCGTCTGTTTCCGAGCCGGAGGAAGTAACATTTTTGCCGAGTGCGACGTTCTGGAGCTCGGCTGACTCACTCTCGAGCATGAGCTCGCCGGTGAGGGTATAGGTCTTGCCGGCTTCGGTGTTGAAGCTGACCGTCTCGCCGCCGTATCTCACTGAGCATACGCCGCCTGAGCGTGAGGTGATGCTGACTTTGTCGAGGCTGCCGTTAGTCCAGTACATCTCGTCTACAACGAAGTTTCCGCGGGCGCGGAGTCCGTTTGCGTGACCTGTGCTCCACTTTGAGGGCAGAGCAGGGAGGAGAGTTATCGTATCGTTCTGGCTTTGTAGGAGCATTTCCGTAACGCCCGATGTGAAGCCGAAGTTTCCGTCTATCTGGAAGGGCGGGTGAGCGTCCCAGAGGTTCTCGTAGAGGCGTCCGCCGCCGGATACCGGCGAAACAAGGAGCTTAACAAGGTTGTATGCGTGCTCGCCGTCTTCGAGTCGTGCCCAGCAGTTGAGCTTCCACGCTTCCGACCAGCCTGTGCCGTCGTCGCCGCGGGCATTTAGCGAGGTCGCGGCTGCCTTTGCTGTAGTGGGATTGTCCTCGGGAGTTATCTCGTATCCGGGGTAGAGCGCGTACATATGCGAGATATGACGGTGCTTTTCGTTCTTGTTATCCCAGTCGTGAGCCCATTCCTGTATCTGTCCCCAGCTTCCGATAGTTTCGGGCCTGATGAGCGTGAGCTTGGAATTGAGGTCGCTGCGCAGCGAAGCGTCTTTGCCGAGTATAGCTGAAGCCTCGGAAACGTCCTTGAAGAGCTCGCGGGCGATGCCGTTATCCATAGTTACCGAGTAGTCGCAGTATGCCTCATTCTGACCGCTGTACGGCGGCAGATTCAGCTCGGGAGATGTACTCGGGCTGATAGCCATGTACTCCTGACCGTTAATATCGACCGGTATCATCAGCTCGTTGAGGAATGACGCGCTGCCCTTGATAACGGGGTAGACCTTTTCGAGGTAGTCCTCATTCTGATTGAATCGGTAAGCGTCATAGAGCATATTCGATACCCATGCGCCGCCGACCGGCCATTGTCCCCATGTTCCGTCGATAGGAGCGGTCCTGTTCCAGAGGTCGGTATTGTGGTGGAGCACCCAGCCCTCGCTGATGCCGTAGTGAACTCTTGCGGTCTCGTTTCCGGCTTCCTGTAGGGTCAGAGCCTTGTCCACGAACGGAGCAAAGCACTCCTCGAGATTGGTCGTTAGAGCCGGCCAGTAGTTCATCTCGTAGTTGATGTTCGTTGTAGCCTTACTGCCCCACGCCGGACTTGAATACTTGTTCCAGATGCCCTGAAGGTTCATCGGCTGAGCATCGCGCGAGGCGGCTATCATCATGTATCTGCCGTACTGGTAGAGCATTTTTACCATTTTCGGGTCCTGAGTTTTGCCGAATTCGCTTATGCGCTGGTCGACAGTCTTTGAGTTGGAAACGCTGCTGTCGCCGCCGAGGTCAACGTCCACGCGCTTGAAGAGCTCCTGATAGTCGGCTTTGTGGTGCTCGTACAGAGTATCGTATGAGAGCTTCTCAGCCTTGGCGATATCAGCCTTTGCGTCGCCTTTTTCATCTCCGTTGCAGAGCTTGTAATTGACGAAATTAGTCCTTATGGAGGTGAGTATCATTACGGAATCGGCTCCGGAAACGTTTATCGAGCCGTTTCCGGCAGAGACAGTGCCGCTTTCGGGAATGACCTTGCTCCGGCTGGAGAAGTATACCGCGCCCTTTACCCAGTTGTCATCGCTGCCGTGACCGTTGGCGACGAGGGTATCGTTTCCGTCTGTGGAAACTCCGCCGTTGAGAACGTTCTCATAGCCGAGCGACATCGAAACGGCTCCGGACTTGTTTGCGGTTATCCTTGTTACCATAACCTGATCGGGGTAGCTGACAAATGTCTCGCGGGTATATTTAACACCGTTACAGCTGTATTCGGTGCGGGCTACAGCGTCGTTCATGTCGAGCGAGCGGGTATAATCGGATACATTTTTGTGACCGAAGGAGAGCTTGAGTCCGCCGACCATTTGGTATTTCGCTTCTCCGCCGCCTATCATGCGGCTTCCGATGAGGTCGTTCGCGCTTTTATACTTGCCGTCCTTCAGGAGATTCTGCGCCTCTTTGAGATAGTTGGCGGCGCCGTCCTTGTTGTTGTTGCTCAGACCTGAGCTCCAGACCGTACACTCGTTGAGGTCGATGAGCTCGTCGGGACAGTTGCCGTAAACCATGCCGCCGATGCGTCCGTTTCCGATTGGCAGAGCCTTGTAGAAGGATTCGTCGTTGTTGAAGGCATTGTTGGTATTTACGTTGCCTGCCGATTTCGTATAGCGCATTACGAGGTCGTCATCGTAAGCGTAGGTGTTATTTGTGTCGAATGCTGCGTCCGATTCCGGCATCTGAGGGATACCGGATATCAGTGGCAGAGTCAGACACGCCGAAAGGCATATCGACATGAATTTTTTTGTGATTCGCATATTCCCCAAACCTCTTTTCTATTATGCCTCGAATTTCTGATATCTTTATGTGCGGAACGCCGTGAAAGGCGTTCCGCGGCATTTTATACTATGAGCTTTCTGAGCGCTACAAGGTCGAATGTATCTGTTACGCCGTCCTTGTCGAGGTCAGCAGCTTTGTACTGGCTTGCAGTGAACTTCTCAGCTCCGAGGAGATATCTCTCCATGCATACAAGGTCTGCAACGCCGAGACTGCCGTCGAAGTTGATATCGCCCTCAAGCTCGTCCGCGGGCAGAGCGATAGCTATACGGTCGATAGAAGGTCCGTTGCCCTTTGTGTTGTAGAGCTTGACAGAGTTGTCGCCCTTTCTGAGATTTACCTGCATATTTACTGCGCGGATTCCCGACCAGTCGTTCTTATTTGCGTAAAGATTGTCGAGAGTGCCTGCATACTGTCCGTTGATGTCCACCATGAGGCTTCTCGGCTCGCCGGAAACGTAGTAGATACGGAGCGTGTACTCGCCGTCAGCGGGAGCAGATACGTTCGTGAATGTAACGTCGTTTCCTGCACCTCCGCCTATCCAGCCGACGTATGCGTCGTTCGAGCAGTATTTGCCCTGTTTTCCGGCAGTTATAGAAGCCTTGCCGGAGAGCTTTGCATTCTCTGCTTCGTAGCTCTTGTAGTTGGAATAGGGCGTTGTGAGCTTCATCGTGCCCTTTGTGAGCTTGATGACGAATCCGCCGTTCGGGAGGAGCGAACGCTTGATAGTGTCCTTGCTTGTGAGACCGTTGAGGACTGTTACCTCGAGGTCGCTGCCGTCCTTGTTGTCAGCGAAGATGTAAGCGTTGTATTCTCCGTCGGATATGAGCTTGGAGAGGTCAACGGTGACGTCTCTCTGGTTTATTGTCGAAGCGCCGATATACCAGTCGCTGCCGCTTCTTCTTGCGGTAACGTTGAACTGCATCGGGTAGCCGTCGAGGACTCTCATATCGTCCCATGCAACGGGTACGTCATTGAGGAGCGGGAGTGCAGATGAGCCTTCATAGGTATATACTGACTGCGCGAAGTGCTGGATTCCTGACTCGATATTTACAACGTCTGCGAGAGCGAATCCGGCAGTTGCCTTGATGCCGTAAACGGGTATGCCGGTAGGAGTGAAATCAGCCGAGCCGACAACGTTTCGTGTGAATGTATATGATACGCGGTTCTGGAGAGAAGGACTCTCGAACCACTTGTAATACTCGGTTCCGTTGATAGCCTCGAAGGAGACAACGTTCGGGAATGTACGGCTCTCGCCGCGAGGGATAGTACAGCCGTGGAAGAGCACCATGAGCTTGTTCTTGGCTGCAATAGTCGCGCAGAGGTACATCTGCTTCATGGTCTCCTGAGTGTCGCTCTCGTAGTAGTCAACCTTTACGCCCTGAACTCCGAGGCTGTGGATACGCTCGAATTCGCGCACGATAGTAGCCTCGTCAAGGAGCGAATAGTAAGGATATGCGGGATTGCCCTTGCTGTCCTTATAGCCGTTATGACCCTTGTTGTTAACTCCGTACCAGAGGTAGATGCCGATGCCCTTTTTGCCTGCATATTCGCAGAGCTCGCGGACTTTTTCCTCACTGTTGTCCCAGAGTGCCCAGCCAAAGTCGAGACACACGAAGTCCCAGCCGTTTTCAGCCGCGAAGTCGATGTAATCCTTCTGAGTGTGGTACTCGATAGGAGAATCGCCGCCGCTGCTCCACCATGACCATGCTGTCTTGCCGGGATGGATCCAGCTTGTATCCTCTATGACCGAGGGAGGATTCAGGTTGAGGATAAGGTCGCTTGAAGCCATTTCGTTGAGGTCGTTGCCGATAACGCAGGCTCTCCACGGTGTATGGAGGGCTGTTCTTGCAGAGATAGTTCCTACCTTGACGCCGCCCTTGAATCTCAGGCTGTGGTAATTGCCGAGGAACTGTACAGCTCCGGCGCAGTAGGGCTCTTCCTCGTTGAAGACGCTTGCCTCGGAGACGGTTACCCATGTTTTGTCAGCGAGAACGCCTGTGTAAGGGAATGAGTATGTAGCTGAGGTCTCATTTGCCCTGTCTTTAGGCAGCTCGACCATGTCCCATTCGTAGGTAGCGTTAGGCCAGTTGCTCCAGAAGGTGCTCTTATCCGGGAAGATCATTTCGGTCGATTCTTCCTTGAGCGTCACGCCCTTGTTGAGCGCACATCTCACTCCTATACCGTCATCGTATGCGCGGAGAACGACTGTCATAATAGTCTTGTCCTTTTTGAGCGGGAATGATACCTCGTTGTAGTTGTCGTGCATTTTGCTGTGCTTGCCGAAAGGCATGGTATAGTCCTCTTTATGCGAGATGCGGGTCGGCGAGGGAGCTGTTTTCGCAAAGCCGCTGTCGAGGTTTTCAGTAGTGGTCACAAGTCCGATTTTTGAGGGGAGTATAACTGTCTCGCCCGTGGACTTGTTAACGGAATAGTAGTAGCTTCCGTTGTTATCGACCCAGAACTTTGTCACGAGCTTGCCGGTAGGGGAGGAGGTCTCGAGAGTCGGGAGACTTGTTACCTCTGCGCCGGTGCGTGAGCGTGATTTTTCCGAGCCGGGTACGCTTTCAGCAGGAGAAACGGTATTACCGTCAAATGTGTACTTGTAAAGCGGCTCCGCATCGCTGAGCCCTGTAACTCCGTTATTATAGAATGTTATATCGTCCACGAGCATTTCAGCGTCATCGTCGGAGTAGACCGAGTGACCGATAGAATTGTAGATATAACGCTTCAGTATATCGCCTTCCAGCAGACTTTTTGTTGCTTCCAAAGCCGTGTCAGTTGTGCTGCCAACCTGAGCGTCGTCGATATAATAAGAGGTGCCGTTCGGTGTGCATACAACTGAGAGCTGGTGCCATTTTCCGGTATCCGGAACGGCGTCAAGGTCGAATATGCCGCGGTGCATATCATCGTCGGCGGTAGATGTATAGGTTCCGGCGAAAATGCTCGCGCGGTAAGCCTTTTTGTCTTTGATGTCAACGGAAATGTCAGGCGAGGTATATGACGGAGCGTTGCCAGTTCCGAATGGAACGGTCGAGAACTGGAAAAGTCTCGAATAATCAGAAGCGCCGCTTCCGAGACAGAATTTCATTGAGAAGCGGAAACCGTCCCAGCAGCCGTCCTTGAAAAGCTCGGGGAGCTGGAGCCAGCTCTCGCCGAATGAGCCGCCCTTGAGCGAGAGAACGTTGGAATCGACGTCGGAGCTGTATATGACCTCTGCGTTTCCGCGCAGATAGGCAGGAGCGTCATATAAGCCTGTGCTTGATACAGCAGAGCCGTCTCCGGCAGCGGCTGAGCTCTGGAAAACGGGCAGAGCATTAGCGCAGAGTGCGGCAGTCGCGGCAGCGGCTGTCAGCGCTGAAATAGAGTGTTGTGCAATGTGTTTCACTGTTAATTACCTTCTTTCGTTTTAGATTCATCTGTTATCATATCCCCATATACTGTGGACGTGTAAAATATAATAAACCACTTTAATTTTATTCATAAATACCTAACCATTCAACCCATTTTTTGAAGAAAAAGTGGAAAAACTGCACATTTTATTTGAAAATATCGTGAATAAATTGTAATATGATAAAATATATATCTTATAAAGTTTTATCAGATATAATCCAATACAAATTGTATATTTTGTGTTTTTTATACCATAATAATCTGTATCGATATATTTTTTTGAAGAATTTTACCAAAAACACTTGAAATGATCTTTTATTAGTGATATAATATAATCAACGTCAAAGTTTTTTGATGACGATATTTTTTATATGGAGAATACAAATTGACTGCTAAAGAAGAATTTATTTCAATATATAATGAATTCATCAAGCGTCCCGGAGCTGATAAGCTCCTCGATTACCTTGAGAATAAAAGCGACTTTTTCACAGCTCCGTGCAGTACGCGCTTCCACGGCGCCTACGAGGGCGGCCTCGTTGAGCACAGCGTCAACGTTTACTACTGTCTCAAAGACTACCTCTCACGTCCGCGCGTAAAGGAGGTCTACGGAATGGAGTTTTCCGACGAGACCATTGCGATAGTTTCGCTCCTGCATGATGTTTGCAAGGTGAATTTCTACGCAACTGAGATGCGCAACAGAAAAAACGAAGAGACCGGTCAGTGGGAGAAAGTACCGTTTTACACGATAAATGATACTCTGCCGTATGGGCACGGTGAGAAATCAGTGTATATCATCTCCGGCTTTCTCTATGGCGAGGGAAGGCTCACACGCGACGAGGCTCTTGCTATCCGCTGGCATATGGGATTTTCAAGCGAGGACGACAACAAGAACACAATAGGCAGAGCGCTTGAAATGTATCCCCTCGCATTTGCGCTCCATGTCGCTGATATGGAGGCTACATACTTCCTTGAGGGAAGCATAAAATAGGTATATATCGTCTCTTTTCGGGACGTGAGTATAAAGGATTTCATTTACAAAGGAGAAAAAACATGAACTGGTACGATAACGCGATAATCTATCATATTTATCCGCTCGGCTTCTGCGGAGCTCCGAAATTCAACGATTTCGGCGATGATGTTGTATACCGCCTTGACAAGGTGCTTGAATGGATACCCCATTTCAAGGAAATGAACGTCGACGCTGTTTATTTCGGACCTGTTTTCGAGTCTGTAGAGCACGGCTATGACACTGTTGACTACAAGAAGATAGACCGCAGACTCGGCGATAACAACTCGTTCCGCTTTATCTGCGACCGCCTCCACGAGAACGGCATAAGAGTTATACTCGACGGAGTTTTCAACCATGTCGGCAGAAAGTTCCCGCAGTTTGTTGACATTCAGGAAAAGGGTCAGGCAAGCGGCTACTGCGACTGGTTCCAGAACCTCAACTTCGGCGGTCAGAGCCCGTGCGGCGACCCGTTCTGGTACGAGGGCTGGAACGGACACTACAACCTCGTCAAGCTCAATCTGCGCAATGTAGGAGTTTGCGACCACCTCATCGACGCTATAAACTACTGGATAGAGTCCTTCGGCATCGACGGTATCCGCTTCGACGCCGCTGACTGCATCGACTTCGATTTCTTCAAGCGTATCCGCAGCTTCTGCAAGGGCAAGAAGCCTGATTTCTGGCTCATGGGTGAGATAATCCACGGCGATTACAACCGCTGGGCTAATCCGGAAATGCTCGACAGCGTTACAAACTATGAGTGCTACAAGGGCATTTACTCCTCACATAACGACAAGAACTACTTCGAGATAGACTACTCTATCAATCGTCAGTCAGGTGTAAACGGCGGTATTTACAAGAATATCAACCTCTACAACTTCGTGGACAACCATGATGTTAACCGTATTGCCAGCACTGTAAACAATCCGGCATATCTCCCGCTCGTTTATACTCTCGAGTACACAATGCCCGGTATACCTTCGATTTACTACGGAAGTGAATACGGCGTTCAGGGACGCAAGGAGAACAACTCCGACGATAATCTCCGTCCCTGTCTCCACCTTGCTGATATGGAGCGCGAGAATATCGACCTCTACAGGCATATCGTGAAGCTCGGACGTATCTACAAGGCTTATCCTGCTGTCAGAACAGGATACTATGAGCGTATCCAGATAACAAATCAGCAGCTTCTCTTCAAGAAGGTTCAGGGTGACCAGACTATCTACATTGCTCTCAACCTCGGAGACTATCAGTACGATTTCAACTTCAGCACTCATCTTCCTGCACTTGTTGACGTTCTCAGTGCGAACCAGATCGAGGTAAAAGACGGAAATGCGCATATCTCTATGCCTCCGTTCAGCTCGATGATAATCGTTTCTGACGATATCGTAAACACTGAGCCGGACGAAGCTCCCGCACATGAAATTGCTCCTCACGACGAGACTGAGGTAGAGGTCGGAGCTCACTACCGCCACTACAAGGGCAACGAGTATGAGGTCATCGCAGTAGCACGTCACAGCGAGAACAACGAAGAGCTCGTAGTTTACAAGTCGCTGAAGGACGGAGCTGTATGGGCTCGTCCGAAGGCTATATTCTGCGGCAAATCCAGTGACGGAACAACTCAGAGATTCGTAAAGCTTTAATAATAAAAAGGAGTCCGTAAGGGCTCCTTTTCATATCTGCATATAAAAAAGCCTGTACAAAACGTACAGGCTTTTAGTTTGAGCATTATTCAAACATGGGTGTTGAAAGATAGCGCTCACCGGTATCAGGGAGGAGAGCTACGATTGTCTTGCCCTTGTTCTCGGGTCTCTTTGCGAGCTGTATAGCTGCCCAGAGAGCAGCTCCGGAAGAAATGCCTACGAGGATACCCTCCTGACGAGCGATGTTTCTGCCGGTCTCGAATGCGTCCTCGTTTGCGACCTTGATTATCTCATCGTAGATGTCAGTGTCGAGAGTCTCAGGAACGAATCCTGCACCTATACCCTGTATCTTATGAGGACCTGCCTTGCCCTCGGAGAGAACAGGTGAGCTCTCAGGCTCTACTGCTACTATCTTGACGTTGGGATTCTGTGACTTGAGGTAAGCGCCTGTACCGCTGATGGTTCCGCCTGTACCTACTCCGGCAACGAAGATGTCGACTTTGCCGTCAGTCTGATCCCATATCTCAACGCCGGTAGTACGCTTGTGAATGTCAGGGTTAGCGGGGTTTGTGAACTGCGAGGGGATAAAGCTGCCGGATATCTCTCTTGCGAGCTCGTCAGCCTTTTCAATAGCTCCCTTCATGCCCTTTGAGCCGTCAGTGAGAACGAGCTCAGCTCCGTATGCCTTCATGAGGTTGCGGCGCTCGATGCTCATGGTCTCGGGCATTGTGATGATGAGACGATAGCCTCTTGAAGCCGCTACAGAAGCGAGACCGATGCCGGTGTTTCCGCTTGTAGGCTCGATAATGACACTGCCCTCTCTGAGAAGACCTTTTGCCTCTGCGTCGTCTATCATTGCCTTAGCGATTCTGTCCTTTACGCTTCCTGCGGGGTTAAAATACTCGAGCTTTGCAAGCAGTCTTGCGTCGAGCGAGTTGTTTTTTTCGGTGTTCTCGAGCTCGAGAATAGGTGTGTTTCCGATAAGGTCAGTAATTTTCTTGTAGATTGCCATGGTATTCATCCTCCGTATAATAAAAAATTTGAAATGTTTATCTGGTTAATGCTGTCAGGAGCAACATCGTTCCGTAAGAAGAAATATCATCTTATCACCTCAAAACTGTGTGGATTATATCCTATCTGTTTGGTATGAATAGATTATATCATATACTTGGACGTTTGTCAAGTCTTTTTTGAAAAAATTTTTTGTATTCCTATTAGACTGCGGGTAATTGGAACATCGGAAAAAAACGGAATTGTTCACAGAATTTCATTGAATTTGAAGCCCGGAAATGCTATAATAATTATATAATGGTATCGGTGGTGGTATTGATGAACGACTCGAAGATGGAAAAAGCTCTGCTTTTAGGTGCGGGTCTCCTCTTTGCCTGTTCAGGTATGTGGAAGCTTTATGATATCATTTTTGCGCCGTCAGAGCCTGTTATCATTGAAAATACCGAAGTTACAGATGCCGTATCAACTATTACAGGGACTGTAGCTTCCTCATCGAAAACGAAAGCGGCAAGCGAGCCGACTTCCGAGGAGTTCATCTTCCTTGACCTTAATACAGCCGATGTTTCCGAGCTTGAAAAGCTCCGCGGGATTGGCGCACAGACTGCTGAACGCATAGTCGGGTACCGCGAGGAGCACGGAGGATTCCGGAACATCGAGGAAATAATGAATGTGAGCGGCATTGGCGAGGCGACTTTTTCGGATATAAAAGAGCATATCTTCGTTGTTGACCCTGTTTATGAAATGGAGCCGGTTACGGAGACTGAGCCGGTCACGGAAGCTCCCGCTGAAAGAACGGAAACAGAGCCCGAGACGGAGCCTGTCCTCACTCTTGAGGAAGCGGCTCCGATAAATATAAACTCTGCCGATAAGGAGCTTCTCATGCTCCTTCCTCATGTTGACGAGGAGACCGCTGAACATATAATTGCACTCCGCGAAGAGCTGGGCAAGTTCAGTCACCCGTACGAGCTTCTTTACGTCGATGACCTCACCCAGCCGGAAGTCGCTGAAATAACCCAATATGTGACCGTGTAGGACGGAAAAGCTCAGCAGATACGTTTGATAAGCATCAGAGCTGTTTGCGCTCAGTCGAATTTAGTGTAAATGCTCTTATCTGAAACTGCCGGAGCGTAGTCCCATTCTGATATATGTCCGTCCTCGCAGAAATAGCTGAAATCGCGGCAGGGGATACACTCCTCGCAGACGTCGACTATAACCAGCTTGACTTTCATTTTTTCGGGGATTATAGCCTTTATGTAGACGCTTACGCTCTCGCCGGCATGGACGTCGCTCCGGAGCTCGGCAAGTCCTGCAAGATTGGGCGCAAGCTCAACGAAAACGCCGTATTCCTCGACTGAGCGAACGATTCCGGATACTGTCTCGCCTGCTTCAAAACAGGCGGTATTCTCTTCCCATGTGCCGAGAAGCTCCTTGTGAGTGAGGCATATCCTGCCGCCGTCAGTCGAACGCACTACGGCTTTGATGAACTGACCGGTGCGGAAACGATCTGAGGGGTGGGAGATGCGCGAAACAGATATCGCATCTATCGGTATCAGCGAGGGGACTCCGCAGCCGATATCCACGAAGCAGCCAAACTGCTCGAGATGAGTTACTCTTGCTTCGATGACGTCTCCGCTGGTGAGTTTGCTCATTCTGTTGCTGATGAAATCCTCCTGAGCGGCTGCACGGGAGAGCACGGCTGAGACTTTGCTGCCGTCCTTATGGAGCTCAATTACCTTGAAGCATACTATCTTATTGACGCGGGATATCATGGCGATATCCCGCGTTTTGCCTTCTCTGACACCTACTGCGCCCTCCTCGCGCGGGATAATGCCCTCGCCGCAGGGAAGGTCGACGATGAGCGCGTGCGAGCTGTCGCAGAGCGCGGCACGCGCTTCGAGGATAAGCCCTTTTTTCATTGCCTCGGCAAGTCCCTCAGCAGATGCGATATACCTTTGGTTTTCAGCCGTCCTGTATAGACAGCCCTCCGGTCTGTAATCCATGTTTATACCTCCGTGATGATTATTCGGGAAGAGCTTTTCAAGCCTGTTGCGGCGTTGAAAAGCAGATGTATCCCGTTTTTTCTTGTGAGATAATCATATTCGCGGAGGCAGCAGTTTATGCCATATTTATCCCGCCCATTGTCATGATGAGCGAGTATATCTCATCACTGCGGCTGCCGTCGCATACGATATACAGCGATGAGCGTGAATGTCCGCTGCTGCTTCTGCGCGTATCCGGAGCTTCCTCAGCAATGCTGTCGACCGCCTGCAATGGGCTTTCCGCCGGAGCGGAAACTGCGGGCTCGCTGACTATATTCGCCGAATAAACGCCTTTTACGTCCTGCATTATGCGTTCCATTGCGAGTCCGGCTTTTTCCGGAGTGTCAAATCCTGCGATAACTCGTGTAACCATAGCTTTTTCTCCTTCTGAACGTCCGCCTTCAATGGCAGATTTGTTTGTATTATATATTTTTGAAGCGCGTTTTTATTATTTTTCCACAAAACTGAAAAAATATACCCGCAAAATATTGATTTACAACGGATTTTGGGGTATAATGTGAAATGTACGATTTTTTCCGGAAACAAAAAGGGGGGGATGTTTTTGGATATCCGACCAGATGATATACTTACTATGAAGAAGCCGCATCCGTGCGGTGCTAACGAGATGCTGGTCATACGCTCCGGCATGGATTTCAGATTGAGATGTGTCGGCTGCGGCAGAGAATTCATGGTCCCCCGAAACAAGATAGAGAAAAACATAAAACGAATCAAAAGAGAGTCCGAGGGATAGACGGCAAAGCATTATTTCACGATATTCATTTGGAAGGATAGATATAATGTTTGAAAAGCTTGCCCTTATGGAGCAGAAATATGAAGAGATAAGCGCTAAGCTGGCTGACCCTGAGACCGTGAGCGACAATAAGCTGTATACCCAGCTGATGCGCGAATTCAAGAATATGACTCCTATTATTGAGAAATACCGCGAGTATAAGAAGGCTCAGGCTTCATTCGATGAGGCGAAGGAGCTCCTCGATGCGGGCGGTCTCGATAAGGATTTCAAGGAAATGGCTCAGGCTGAGCTTGAAGAGAACAAGGAGCTTATGGAGGAGTTCACTCAGGAACTCAAGGTCCTGCTTCTCCCGAAAGACCCCAACGACGATAAGAACGTCATCATTGAGATAAGAGGCGGTGCCGGCGGAGAAGAGGCTTCGCTGTTTGCAAATTCGCTCTACCGTATGTATACGATGTATGCCGAAGCCAAGGGCTGGAAGCAGGAGGTGCTGAGCGCCAATCCTACCGAGCTCGGCGGCTTCAAGGAGATAAGCTTCTCTATCGAGGGCGACGGCGCATACTCGCGTCTCAAATACGAGAGCGGCGTTCACCGTGTTCAGAGAGTGCCCGAGACTGAATCTCAGGGACGTATCCATACCTCAACGGTAACTGTGGCAGTCCTCGTCGAAGCGGATGAGGTCGAGCTTGAAATAAATCCCACTGACCTGAAAATAGACTACTTCCGCGCAAGCGGAGCAGGCGGACAGCATATAAATAAAACAGAGTCCGCCGTTCGTATAACATATCTGCCGACGAATGTCGTGGTAGAGTGTCAGGACGAACGCAGTCAGCATAAGAACAAAGACAAGGCAATGAAGATACTCCGCAGCCGCATATATGAGGCTATGCTGGAGGAACAGGCAGCAAAAGTGGCTTCCGAGAGAAAAATGCAGGTCGGCACAGGCGACCGCTCGGAGCGCATACGTACCTACAATTTCCCGCAGGGACGTCTTACCGACCACCGTATCGGTCTGACGATATACCGCCTCGAGGATATGATGAACGGAAACCTCGACGAGGTATTCGACGCCCTTGCTACGGCAGATCAGGCTGCAAAGCTGGCAAGTCAGGAAGAATAAGCTGTTATGGAAACTTTATTGCTTAGCACCAGCGATGAGGACATTGCTCTCGCTGCGGAAATGATAAAAAATGGTCAGGTCGTAGGTATCCCGACTGAGACTGTATACGGGCTCGGCGCTGACGCTTCCAACGAGGAGGCTGTCAGGAGCGTTTTTGCTGCAAAGGGCAGACCTGCGGACAATCCGCTGATAGTCCACCTTGCCGATTTTTCACACGCTGTGAAGTATACATCGTCGATACCCGAGCTCGCGTATAAGCTCGCAGAGCGATTCTGTCCCGGACCTCTTACAATGGTGCTGCCCAAAAATGAGCGCATTCCCATGGTGACCTCCGGCGGACTTGATACCGTCGGTATCCGTGTGCCCTCGCATAAGGCTATGCACCGCATAATCGAGCTTTCAGGCTGCGCTATCGCTGCGCCCTCTGCCAATACGTCAGGACTTCCGAGCCCTACCTCAGCAGAGCACGTTATGCGCGATATGAACGGCAGGATAGCTGCTGTAGTTGACGGCGGACAGTCTGAATTCGGCGTAGAATCAACAGTTATCTCCTTTGACGGCGCTGACGCGGTAAGGATACTCCGTCCGGGAGCCGTTACCCGTGAGATGCTGCTTGAGGTATGCGGCGAGGTCGTTATCGACCCTGCTATACTCCATGAGGTCGATGCCGGAGCTAAAGTAGCTTCTCCCGGCATGAAATACAAGCACTACTCCCCGAAAGCCGATATCATCATGGTCGAAGCGGCTATGGACGATTTCACAGCTCTTGTGGGCGAGAATTATAAAGATAACGTATGGGCGCTCGTTTTTGACGGAGACGAGAACGGCTTCCCGTACAGGAATATGACATACGGAGCAGACAGCTCCGGACAGGCGCACTGGCTCTTTCAGCGGCTGAGAGAGCTCGATGACCTTGGCGCTGAAAAGGTCTATGTCCGCGCTCCCTCGACCGAGGGTGTCGGACTTGCAGTATATAACCGCCTCATCAGGGCGGCAGGATTCGAGGTGATAAGGATATGAACAGTCTTGAAGGCGTAATGGTGGTAGGTCTTACCGGTCAGACAGGCGCGGGCAAAAGCACAGTCTCCCGCGTATTCAAGGATAACGGATTCGCAGTTATAAACGCTGACAGCATTGCGAGAAATGTCGTTGAGACCGGAAGCAAATGCCTCGACGAGATTTCCGATTTCTTCGGAAGCGGTATCCTCAACCCCGATAATTCGCTGAACAGGAAGGCACTTGCAAAGATAGTCTTTACCGACAAGTGCAAACTCGATTCGCTCAATACTATCATATATCCCTACATCACCGGCGAGATACTCCGCCAGATACGAAAGCATTCCGAAAACGGCGAGAAGCTGATACTTCTCGATGCGCCTACTCTCTTTGAGAGCCGCGCTGACGATTTCTGCGAGCTCATCATATCCGTTATCGCAGAGCCTGATGTACGCGAGAAGCGTATCATCGAGCGTGACGGTCTCTCGCATGAGCAGGCTAAGGAGCGTATGAGCTCTCAGCTCGACGAGGAATTCTTCGTATCGCATTCCGATTACATCATCGGCAACAATGATTCTATCGAGACCGTAAACGCCATATCGCGTGAGGTCTCTGACAAGATAAAGGATATTTACTACGACAGAACTACAGCGGCTGTCAAGTGAATACAGGAAGGAGCTTTTGACAATGGACGAAAAAAACAAGGTATCAAAGGAACTGAAGGAAAAGCTTTTCCTCAAGCGCAAGAACGGCTATACAAGGATAAGCAGTGAGGACGAAAAGGCAAGCTTTGCCTTCGCCGACGATTACAAGGCATTCCTCGACACTGCAAAGACCGAGCGCGAGGCTGTTGAAGAGGCTCTCAGACTTCTCAAAGCCAAGGGCTTTACCGAATACAAGAAGGGCATGAAGCTCAAGGCTGGTGACAAGGTATACCGCAACAACCGCGGCAAGGCTGTACTCATGGCGGTTATCGGCACTGCTCCCATTGAGGAGGGCGTAAGGCTCTGCGCGGCGCATATCGACTCGCCGAGACTTGACCTCAAGCAGAATCCCCTCTACGAGGACAACGAGCTCGCACTCTTCAAGACCCACTACTACGGCGGGATAAAGAAGTATCAGTGGACTACCATTCCCATGGCTCTCCACGGAGTTATCATAAAGGCTGACGGCTCTAAGGTAAGCGTTTCTATCGGCGAGGACGAGAATGACCCCGTTTTCTGCGTTACCGACCTTCTCCCGCACCTCGCAACAGAGCAGATGACACGTACTGCTACAAAGCTCATCAAGGGCGAGGACCTCAACCTCCTCATCGGCTCTATCCCGTTCCGCGAGGACGAGACAAGCGAGGCTGTAAAGCTCAATATCCTCAATCTTCTCTTTGAAAAATACGGCATCACAGAGGCGGACTTCATCTCCTCCGAGCTTGAAGCTGTTCCCGCATTCAAGGCGAGAGATATCGGCTTCGACAGAAGCCTTATCGGCGGATACGGTCACGATGACCGCTGCTGCTCATATCCCGCTCTCAGAGCAACTCTCGACTGCGATGCTCCTGTTCATACCGCAGTAACGGTCCTCACAGATAAGGAGGAGACCGGCAGCGACGGCAATACAGGTCTGTGCTCGTCTTACCTCGAGTATTTTATCCATGACCTCGCTGAGTCGCTCGGCGCTAAGGGCAGGGACGTTCTCTCCGCTTCCGAGTGCCTTTCTGCGGACGTTAACGCTGCATTCGACCCCACTTATCCCGAGGTCAACGAGCGTAACAACTGCGCATATATCAATAAGGGCGTTTGCATTACAAAATATACCGGCGCACGCGGCAAATCCGGCACTTCTGACGCTTCAGCAGAGTTTGCAGGACGCATCAGACGTCTCATGGACAGCAGGGAAGTCATCTGGCAGACCGGTGAGCTCGGCAAGGTAGATGCCGGCGGCGGCGGAACTGTTGCCGCATATATCGCTAACCTTGATGTTGATACTATCGACATGGGAGTTCCTGTGCTTTCGATGCACGCTCCGTTCGAGGTCATTTCCAAGCTCGACCTCTACATGGCATATAAGGCGTTTGCAGCGTTTATTGCTGACTGAGTATGACGTATTATTTGTGAGGTATCCTAATGAAAAAAATTATAGCTCTTATCGCATTATTAGCTTCTGCTGCAATATTCACTGGCTGCGGAAAGGATGTGCCCGAAACATCGTCCGATTTCAAGGCTCCAACAACTGCTGCTTCAAGCACCGAGGCTTCAACTGAGGGCGTTTCTGAGACTTCATCGGAGACTGCCACTGAGGCTGCCGAAGCTGCTGCTGAGACGAGTGCTCCCTCTTCTGCTGAGAGGGCTGACATGAGTGCTCTTGCGGGCTATTGGTATGCTGACGGCGACTACAGACAGTCGTGGCTGCATATCACTGCTGACGGCAGGTACGAATCTTACAGACCCTCCGGTCTCAAGGTCGAGGACGGCACTGTCACATACGGCTCGGTCGATGGATCCGGAACAATGGGATATAACTTCAAGTCCGAAAGCTACGGCTCGTCAATGAGCTTTACTCTTGACGGCGAGCAGCTCGTTCCCGTGACGGAGTACGATCAGCATTATCAGAAACTCTACGGCGAGGGCGGTCTCGGCGACGACGGACGCGGAGCTGATGAGAAGTTTGTCGCTTCTGACTATGTCGGCAACTGGGGCTGCGAGAGAGCTTACATCACTATCGAGGACAAGGGTGAGGGAGCTTTCCGTGCTGTCGTTAACTGGTCTTCAAGCGCGGCAGCTCATGTTCAGTGGGATTATCCTCTCATATTTGACGGCGAGAACCTCGTATGCGACAATGCAGGTACAAAGACCTATATTGAGTTCACATCTCCTGATACCGAACCCGAGAGCACTGTTGAAGCTGAGAATTGCAGCGCAAGATTCGAGCTTCGTCCCGACGGTCTGTTCTGGAATGACCTGACTGACCACGACGCCGATTTCATGATATTTATCAAGTATTGATGTTTATCCGGAAGTAGTTTTATACTTCCGGATTTTTTTTGCTATTTCCTGTTGCTTTTTCGGGAAAAATATGGTATACTTATACAGATATGTGTGCAATTTGCATAGATTTACAGGAGGAAAGATATGAGAGAGCGTAGATCCGGAGATTTACTGAAACGAACTGCGGCGGCTGTTATTGCAATGGCAGCAGTTTCATCATGTATGTATACTCCCGCTGCGGGAGCTGTTTCGTCAGTGCAGACTGCCGGAGAGGAAGTTCCTGCGAGCATTGACAATGCAGATGTGGAAAACGAACACGAGGAGACTTCTCAGCCTGCCGAGGAGCCTGATATTCAGGACACGACTTCTCCCGATGAGCCGCCTGTCGAGGAGCCGCTTCCCGAGGACGTTTTCCAGTATGAAGATACAGAGGAGGGAGCTGTCATAACCGGCTATACCGGCTCTGATGAGAATGTGGTCATTCCCGCTGAGATCGACGGCAAAGCAGTAGTAGCTGTCGGGGACAATGCCTTTGCGGAAAATGAGGACATAACATCAGTCGAATTCCCTGAGACGGTCATTTCTATCGGCGAGAATGCGTTCAAAGCCTGCTCAGGACTTGAGAGCATAACAATTCCTGCGAACGTGAAAACTATTGCCGCAGGAGCTTTTGCGAAATGCTTTTTTCTGAAAGAGGTCACACTTTCCGAGGGAGTTGAATCCATTGGAAAAGGAGCATTTGACGGCATTCCTATAGCCGGGATAACTATCCCTGCGTCGCTTAAATCTGCCGAGAGCCCGTTTACAGGCTGCAAGTCTCTTAAAACTGTGAATTTCGCTGAGGAAGTTAAAACTATTCCCGGCTCGGGCGATCAGGAGGAGCCTACAGGCGGACTTTTTTCAGGCTGTCCGGGACTGACCGCGGTCGAGCTCCCCGAGGGCATCGAGGTCATCGGAGACTGCGCTTTCAGCGGCTGTGATAAGCTTACGGAGCTGATTCTTCCCTCGACGCTCAGGAAGATAAACTATCGTGCGTTTTACGGCTGCAAGAGTCTCAGAGCAGTTGAGATACCGGCGGGCGTTAGCGTGCTTGAAAGCGAGTGCTTTGCCGATTGCAGTGTGCTTTATGATGTAAAGCTCAACGAGGGACTCACCGAGCTCGGAGTCAGGGCGTTTGCGAATGACCCGGTAAAGGAGGTATACATTCCGGTATCTCTTGAATCTGCGGAGGCTCCCTTCTATCACTGCGGAAACCTCAACAGCGTCACATTCGGTGAGGGCATTAAGAGAATTCCCTCGGCGCATACAGATATATTGAACAAATACGGACTTTTCGCATACTGCTCCGGTCTCAGGGAGATAACTATCCCCGAGGGCGTTGAGCAGATAGACACCGGAGCATTCAGAAACTGTACCTCTCTTGTAACTGTAAATGTGCCGGAGTCGCTTACTTCAATGGGCGACTATGCCTTTGCAGACTGTCCGAGACTACAGAATCTGAACGGCGGGATAATCAATATCTATGCCAATACATTCCTGAACTGCACGATGTTCAAGGACGAAAGATTCGTACTCCTTGAAGCTTCCGACAGCTATGTTTCATGCGACAGCGTTACAAGTCAGGTCGGAGGAGCAGTCAGCTTCACTGTGAGCTATAAGTTCGCGAAGGATATTTCGGCATACAGTGACCCTGCGCTGAGCATTTTTGTTCCCGAGGGACTTGAGATAATTCCTGAGACTTTTGTTTCGTCCGACAGCGATATCACTCCCGAGAGCATAAAGTCCGGCAGTATCCCTGTAAAGCAGGAGGGCAAGTTCAGCTTTGTGTGCAGGGTGAAGTTCAGCGGTGAGCACCGAGTGACTGCTTCTGCGAGCTTCAGCGCTGAAAGCCACGATTTTGATATGGTAATAGGCAGTGCTTGCGTTGAAGCTCGTGAGCTTGCGATAGAGTCCGCAGTTGTCACCGATAAGCAGACGGCAAGGATATACGGTATTGCCGGAAAGGGTGAGACCTTCGGCATTTTCGTGAACGGCAGACCTGCCAAGACTGTTACTGCCAGCTCCAATACCGGAAGATTCATCGCAGATGTTACGCTCCCCGCGAGCGAGAACGGCACCTATGTGATAACTGCTAAGGTAAACAAGATCGAGAGCAATTCCATAAAGGTCAAGTATAACGACAAAGCTCCCATTGCTGAAAAGGTCGAAATAGGCTTCAACAACGGAAAAAAGACCGATATCACAGATGCATTCACTGACGGAAAAGCTCCGGTTATCATCTCTCAGGGAGCATATCCGTTCCAGTTCAGCGTCAAGCTCCGTAACAGCTCAAACGCCGACAGAGTATACATATCCGGCACATACGCTGATAAGACAGGCTATATCGAGCTTTTCTGCAGCGGTACGTCAGATACATGGACGGCTGAGGGTTTCTTCTTTCCGCATGACGCAGGCTGTATGCCGGAGGTCATTAATGTGAAGATAGTTCCCAAGGAGGGCGTTTTCCAGCCGGTAATAGAGCGTGTTCCGGTGGCTGTACCAGCTGATGAAGAGAATGAGGAAAATGCTGAACCGGATAAAGAAGTCTCTGAGCCTTCCGAGCCCGCTCCTGTTGAGTATGAGGAGCGTATCATAGAACCAGCAATTGCCGAGTATATCCAGTTCTCGGACGGGGCAAGGCTTCGCTTTGTAAAGGATATGACCGGCTTCGTTTACGAGGGTCTGACTTCGCACCGAGTTGACGGAGTCACGCTCACACTGTATACTCTTGATGAGGAGACAGGTGAGGAAGTCGTATGGAACAGCTCCGACTACGACCAGCCCGAATCCGTGCATTCGGGATATAATGGCGAGTTCCTCTTCGTTATCCCGGAGGGCAGGTGGAAGATAGTCTGCGAGAAGGAAGGCTTCGACAGGGCTGAAAGCGATTGGATAGAAGCTCCGCGTGCTGCCGGAAGCATAAATATCGCAATGGTCAGCCACAGAGCTCCAAAGCCTGTTTTTGCTGAGATAAATGAGAATACAATAAAGGTGAGATTCACCGAGCTCATGGACGTTTCGAGCGTTACTCCCGGAACGCTTATCCTTGAGGGTATGGACGGTTATACCGTAAAGCCTGATTTTGCATCAGAGGGCGACACGTTCACTGATACTTTTATCATTGAGGGGATAACTCCCGGGGAGGGCACAGTGCTCAATGTGACTGAGGGCTGTCTCAGCTATTCAGGCACAGCTTCCGAGGCTTCTGAGGTAAAGGTGAGAGCTGCTGTTGAATATGTAATAGGCGACCTGAACAATGACGGCAAGATTGATTCAAGTGACGCGACAAAGATACTTGCTGCGTATTCGCTTCTTTCCACAGGAGGAAACTCCGGGCTTTCGCCCTCGGAGGAGCTTGCAGCTGACGTTAAAAAGGACGGCAAGATAAACTCCTCTGACGCTTCACTGATACTTGCATATTATTCGTATCGTTCGACCGGAGGCACCAAACCGCTCGAAGACGTTATAGAAGCATTATAAACAAAAAATCCCTGAAGCAAAGTTGGTACTCATACAGAAGTTTATACTTACTACTGGGGCAAACCTTTCTGAAGAAAGGTTCTTCCCCAGACCCCTTTCCAAAGACTTCCAACTTTGTTTTTTCTGCAAGGGGTACCCCATATAAAACAAAATAGCTCCGTTTTCTCTTTCAAGGGGGTACCCCTTGCAGAAAAAACGGAGCTAAAAGTTTTAGGAAAGGAGTTTGAGGGAAAGCCATTTTTCAAAAGGGTTTCCCTCAATAATATGTGTAAAGCTTCTATATGGGTATCGACCATATTGCTTCAGGGATTTTGTTATTTCCAGTAATCGTATTCAAGGGATTCGATATAGTCCGGAGTTGAGATGCTCTTTCCGGCTGTATCAGTCGCACGCCAAAAAGTCGGTTGGGACATTTCACCTTTTATTTCAATTTCGGCGAGGTAGTTGGTATCGCTGTCCTGATTCAGAAGAAACACGCGGACATCTTTCATCTCCGTGCCGTCCTGCACTATATAGCCGATACATTTGCCGATGTCATCGCCGTTGATGCTGGTCTTTACCGTGCCGTAGGGGAGATATGTCCTGCCGTTAAGCTCTATCGAGCGGTATGTGTCCTCCTTGTTGGCGGGATTAGTGAAATCAGTTGTATTGAAACTTATCGGGTCGGCAGGGAGGTCGTAGTTTATACGTTTTCCGCAGCCTGTGAGCGTTATTGCTGAAATACCCAGCAGTAAAGCAAGGGGCAAAGTCTTTTTCATCAGTAACCTCCTGCAATCTTGTCCTTGAACATCCGGTACATACTTTTGTTTTCGTCCTGCGGGTCAAGGTCGACGTCCTTTGCGCTTTCCTTCCACTCAGACCCTTCTGGCAGCATATCGAACGCGACATTGTGCTGGTGCCATTCGTGAGCCATATCTCCGGCGGAGCGGTATCCGGTATAGTCGGCATTGTGTATCGGGTGAACGTCTGAAAGTGCCTGACATATTATTTCGATATCGTTCCTGTTGCGTATACGGTAGGAGTCGATTATCTGCCATTTATCGGGGAGATAGTTCGCGTGAAAGACTGTTTCGTCATACGTGAAGGTATAATCCCACCCGCCTCCGTCAACATCGCTGAGCGCGATGTCGGCGGGTGATTTAAGGAGAGCTGGATAGCTTTCTTCTGTGGCTGTTTCCGTTGTTTCGGACTCTGCTGAAGCGGTAGCCGTTGTCACAGCTTCCTCCGCAGAGCTTCCAGCGGTCGCAGCCTGTATCTCAGAGCAGCCTGCTGTCAGTGTAAGGGCTGCTGCAAAGAGGAATAAACTTTTATATTTCATTTCCTTTGTTCATCAGTTTTTGAAGTATTTTTTGATGAGGTCTCTGTTTTCGGGAGTATCAATGATATAGAGCTGATATCCTTCGCAGCTTATCACAGCTACGGGCTTTTCATCGATAACGATAGGCTTTGCGACTTCTATGAGGTCTTCAAGGTAGCTGTTTATACGCAAAGATGTATCTGTATCATATTTATTGTAAGAGCTGTAACCGTAGAATCTGTCGAGCGGGAAGATATTCACGATAGTATCAAGCTTTGCATATCTGTTATTATCGCTGTAATCATAGTATCCATAATAGCCTGTGAATATGCTGAACGGTCTGCGCTTGCGATCCTGAGCCTGCTCGAAGGACTCCTTTACGTCGAAGTAGACAGTCGGATACTTTGAGATAGAGAAGCCGTCTGAGCTGTAGTAGTCAGAGCTGTTGTTCTCTAATGTTGTGATGTCGATAGGAGCAAGGTCAACGCCGAGTGCTTCCTTTGTATTCTCGAACGAATCAAGTACCCAGAAGTCAGAGATGTAGCAGTATACATTGCTTTCCTTGAGATCAGATGCTGTCATATTTTTAAGGTCTTCAGCGTAAGCCTTTCTTATTTCCTGAACCTCTTTGCTTGAGTATGCTGTGGTCAGTGATATCTTATGAAGCTTATTGAAGATAGGGCATTTGAATGAGTGATTTGATTTTAATGCGCTATCAAGATCAGTATAATATGCGTTGTTGGGACTGGGAGTATACCCGCTTCCGTTTATGATACCATATGCTATTTGTTCAGATGCATAATCAGCATATTCGTCAGATGTGAGGATCGCTGACGCAACGTCTGCGAGCATATAGGTCGGGACCTCGTACTTTCTTGCAACGTTTGTGCCATAGTAGGTATGATAATTCATCCTGACTGTAATAGAGTTATCATATGCGTCGCTTGTTCCGGCGAGATCCAAATATTCATAATCGTAATCATCAAAGCTGAAATGTCTGTTAACAGCTTCCTTGTTAAGAGCTGCTACAGCCTTTATCACGTCTTTGTCGCGGAATTTTATATCCTTTATATCATAGGGGAGTACAGAACTGTCATATTCTGTCTCGAATGTGACGCTTTCCACGCTGATAGCCGGCGGTACGCGTCGTGAAGCTCCGAATCCGTTTGTGAGATCGCAGAAGCCGCATATCATATATACGCCGATAACTGTAGCGATGAAGCCGAGAGGAGCGGTCCAGAATTTCTTGAAGCCGCGGCGTGTGATGACTTCCATGATGAACCAGCCAACTGCGCACATTATAACTGCGGGGATAGAGCTGAGACCGTTGGAGATGAAGAGCGACATGATGCAGAATACTGACGCGCCAAAGATGATATAGAAGAATGCCTTGTATACGTAGGGCTTGGATACGCTTTCAGCCTTTCTGAAACGGTTGAGGAGGAATGCTGCTGCGAAGTATACCACAGTCATTATAACTGCAACGATTATCCACTGTATGAACATCGAGTTGAAATACTGGAGCTTATCGTCGTTGAGCGAAGCAGGTAAGGATTCAAACATGAATATGTAGATGAATACTATTGCTCCGATAGGAGATGTTGATGTGAACAGCGGACTTGAGACGATGTTCTCGAATACCATGCCGTAGCTGGAGGCGCTTATAACTGCGAACCAGATGCAGGCAATAACTGAGGGTATCATTACGTTTACGGCGATAATGCTGTATATAGCCTCGAATGTGCTTCCGCAGAATACGATTGAGAGAATGGATATGGTATAGAGCATCACCATTCCGACAATGAGCGCTGCGGCGAGCTCAAGTATAACAGGAAAAGCTTTTATCATATCGGTATTTTCTATCACTGAGCTTCCGCTGACGTAAATGATAATACTGGTTATTACAGAGATAATTGCCGGTATTATGTAAATGCAGAGTCCTGAGAAATAATCCGCAATGAATCGCTGAGATGAGTTAAGCGGGAGCGAATAGTGCATATCGACTATCGGCTTTCGGTAGAGATAGTCAAAATGGAACAGTGATACTACTATTCCGAGGAACATACTTATGCAGAAGGTTCCGATTCCGAGAAGCAGGAACGGGATAATTATCAAGTATGTGTCCTCATAGTTGGAATCCGGAAATTTTTCTTCCAGCTCACTGATTTTTATCATGGTAAGGATCACTGCTGTGATTATCGGAAGTCCGAGTATTTCGAGTATAAAATTAATGATGAGTATCTTTTTATTCTCGGCAAGGTCGGTAAGGAAGCGCTTGCCGAAAAAGCTTTTATTTGCTGATGTCGTTGCTGTCATAGCCGAGCACCTCCAGTTCGTAGATGAATATTTCTTCAAGTGTAAGCGGTATCATTTCAAGGAGAAGAGGATTCTTCGGAGCGAATGCAGCCTTAACGGTATCCTCGTCGCCCTTTGCGATTATGTAGTAGATACTCTGACTGCGCTCGAAATGGAGGATCTCAAGTCCTGTTGCGGCGATATCCTCCTTTGTGTATTCAACAGGCAGTCCCTCGGGAGTTTTCGGGAATACGACCTGTATCTTGTGTACCTCGCCCTTGAGACTGTCTATCTCACGCGAGAATACTATCTTGCCGTTGTGGAGCAGGGCAGCCGTATCGCAGACCTCGTTTATCTCCTTTAAGTTGTGCGAGGAGATTATAGTCGTGAGCTGTCTGTCGAGCATAGCGTCGACAAGCATTTTCTTTACGATTATGCGCATTGTCGGGTCGAGACCGTCGAACGCTTCATCGAGGAGGAGGTAATCGGTCCGGCAGGCAAGTCCGATGATAACTATCGCCTGACGCTTCATGCCCTTTGAGAAGGTGTTGATCTTCTTGTTGAGCGGGAGGTTTATCCTCTTGCGAAGGTTCTCGAATACCTCTTCTGAGAAGTTGGGGTAGTAGTTCTTGTAGTAGTTTTTCAGTCTCTTCAGTGTAAAGCTTCCGAACTGTACTGTTTCATCGTTGATGAAGAATACTCTTTGCTTTACGCTTACGTTATCGTAAACAGGCGAGCCGTCGATGAGAACCTCGCCGCTGTCCTGTTTATAGATGCCGGAGAGTAATCTGAGAATAGTGGATTTACCGGCTCCGTTGGAACCGAGAAGTCCGAAAGCAGTGCCTTTTTCGATTTTTAGGTCAACGCCGTCAAGCGCTTTAAAGCTCTCGAACTTTTTTACTGTGTTTTTTAGTTCGATCATATGAGTTCTCCTTTCTCGCGTTTATCATAAATGCTGTCGATATGCTCCTTCAGTGTTTCACGCGGTATCCCGCGCTCGTAGGAAGCATCAGCCGCTTTGTCGAAATCCGAGAGCACAGCGCTCTGGTAAACGCTGCTGTCGGGCTTGGCAATGAAGCTCCCGCGCCCGGGAACGGAATAGATTATCCCGTTGCGTTCGAGTTCCTGATAGGCTTTAGCGACGGTGTTGGGGTTTACGCCGGTGTTTTTCGCAAGCGCACGCACGCTTGGAAGCTGGTCGTTTTCAGAAAGTGTTCCCTTAACAATGAGCGAGATGATGTTATCGTGTATCTGCTCGTAAATGGGGATTCTGCTCGTAAGGTCAATAGAGAACATAGACTATCTCCTTTCTGTAGCAAGTGTACTATATCGAGTAATACGGATATTACACTCATATAATAGCACGTTTATTTTCGTTTGTCAAGTCCTTTTTTGAACTTTTTTTAATTTGCCCCGATTTTTTCATATTTTGATGAAAGATGAATGATTTTTCCTCTACTGTTGCCTTTTCAGTGATTATCTGTTATAATTAATGTGTACTCAATAACCGCCGTCAGGCGGTTATTGCCCCGAACTTCGTTCGGGGAGCGCAAATTCTAAATATATAAAAGGAAATTTGCGCAGCACATTTCTTTATGTCAAGCTCATTTTGCCCTAAAGGGCAAAACAAAGTGCAAGAAAAATCATAAAAGCTATTATTTTTCTTGCACTTTGACAACTCAGAAATGCCTTTAAAAAGCTCTATAAAGGCATT
>JAEEGL011535576.1_pt1 | contig 29642 bp, 28 predicted proteins | sample 9134231 | NCBI WGS metagenome assembly JAEEGL01 (sample SAMN16246548, study PRJNA631951) | gut metagenome | biome: gut microbiome; feature: rumen; material: fiber-attached | host: Bos | place: Iran: Karaj | collected 2018-10
CTGGCGATCAGGGTCTCGGGCGTCTCGGGACCGAAGTTTCCGAGGAAGACGACGAGCGCGTTGCACCCGGCGGCTTTTACGTCATCGACTGCCTTCAGCATGTCTTTCTCATTTTCCACAGTCACAGGGCACTCGTAGATGCCGCCATAGGCTTTGGCAATGGCGGAGCGGCGCCTTTCGGACAACGCGACGGGGAAGCAGTCGCGGCTGACAGCGATCAGGCCGAGCTTCACTTCTGGAATGTTGGTCATCATCTTACAGATCCTCCTTGATGTCGATGTTCAGGCCTTTGAGGCCGATGTGCGCGCCCCTTCCGGCTTCTTTGGAATCCGGATGCGCAAGGAGCCACTTGTTCCGTGCGGTCATCCAGCGGTCTTCTTCATTCTTCGCTTCGTATTCGGGCTTTGCCGTGTTGGTGCCTTTGGGCAGGACCACGGCCACACGGAAGCCGCACTCCGGACAGGTGTGGCAGGGCGCGTAATGCAGCGTCGTGGCGTAGACCTCCACGGGCAGACCCTTCGGGACGCGGAATGCTTTGACGAGTTCCGTGTCCAGAACGCCGTCCACGATCTCGTCCTGCTTTGCGAGGAGCAGGACAAATTCGCCGGCGCCGATATTGACTTCGCTGTCGCGGTGATACTCGAGGCAGTTAAGCTTTGTGTTGTGTCCCCAGCACATTCCGAGCTGTACCGGCATACCGCCGTAGGCGCGGTCACGGAGTTCCTCATAGATTGCGCAGGCTTCCAGGCTTTCGATGCCGGGCCGGTACGCAGTGCCTTCCTCCGGCAGCGGGATGGCCTTCATGGCCTCCACGAGTTCTTCCGTGTCATAGCCTTCAAGCACTTTGCCGTAGGCTTTGAACTCCGGATCGAATACAGAATAAAACTTCATATCGTTCTCCTATTACTGGATCTTTGGAAATACATTTTTCAGCGCCGGATAGATCAGGCGGAACTTGCGGTACTGTTCTTCGTAGCGGGCGGTGAGTTCCGGATCGGGCTCTGTGGTGCCGCCGGCTTCTACCAGCTGGTCCGCGGCTTCTTTTACGCTTCCGAAGAGACCGCAGCCCACCATGGCGAGTATCGCGCCGCCGTAGCCCGGACCCTGCGCGGTCTTCACGGTCTCCAGCGGGATACCAAGGACGTTGGCGAAGATCTTCCGCCAGAGCGGAGACTTGCTGCCGCCGCCGCAGATGCGGCTCAGGGGGATCTCAAGACCCAGAGAGCGCGCGACCTCAAAGGAGTCGCGGATGGCAAAGGCCACGCCTTCCAGCACGGCCTGAAGAAGGTCCAGACGGCCGGTGTCCATGGTTATGCCGGTGAATGTGCCGCGGGCATCAACGTCGTTGATGGGGCTCCGCTCGCCCATGAGATAGGGCAGGAAGAATACGTGGTTGCGGCCCAGCTTTTCGTCGCCGATCTGCGACTCCTGGGCGGCATAATCCGACGTGCCCAGGATCTCTTCGGAGAACCATTTGTTGCAGCTGGCTGCGGAAAGCATGCAGCCCATCAGGTGCCAGCCGCCGTCCGCGTGGGCAAATGCATGGAGCGCATTGTTGGGGTCGACGCCGAACTTTTCGGAAGAAATGAAGACCGTGCCGCTGGTTCCGAGGGAAATGTTGCAGCCGCCCTCGCCGACAGTGGCGGTACCGATCGCGGCGGCAGCGTTGTCGCCTGCGCCTGCCACCACCTTGACGGTCTTCGGGAGTCCGAATGCCTCCGAAACTTCAGGCCGGAGCGTTCCGGTCACTTCCCAGCTCTCGAAAAGCGCGGGCATCTGGGACTTTCGGACGCCGCAGATCTCAAGCATTTCTTCCGACCAGCGCTTATGCGCAACGTCAAGAAGAAGCATGCCGCTTGCGTCGGAGTAGTCGCAGCTGTGCACGCCGGTGAGACAGTAGTTGATGTAGTCTTTCGGGAGCATGATCTTCGCGATGCGCGCGAAGTTCTCCGGCTCGTGCTTCCGGATCCAGAGGATCTTCGGCGCCGTGAAGCCTGCGAAGGCGATATTTGCAGTGAGTTCAGACAGTTTTTTCCGTCCGATTACTTCGTTCAGGTATTCGACTTCTTCGCCGGTACGGCCGTCGTTCCAGAGGATCGCCGGACGGATGACCCGGTCATTTTCATCCAGGATCACGAGGCCGTGCATCTGTCCGCCGGCGCCGATGCCCGCGACCAGGGCGGGGTCAAAGCCCTGAAGAAGCATAGGAATCGATTCACGGACTGCTGTCCACCAGTCTTCCGGCTTCTGTTCACTCCAGCCGGGATGAGGGAAGAGAAGCGCATACTCGCGGCTTACTTCCCGAAGGATCTGTCCGTTTTCATCTGTGAGAAGCAGCTTTACAGCCGACGTTCCCAGATCAATACCGATGAATAGTTTCAAAACAGGATCGTCCTTTCATGATCGGGCGCGCATTCCGGGCGTCCGGGTGCCGAATCTCGGTCAGAGTTCCTGATCGTCCGTTCTGGAGGGTGCTTCCGCATTTTCCTCCGTCCCTTCCGTTGTTAAAGCTGAAGCCTCAGTTTCTTCCGGAGAACTGCCTTCCGAAGATGTTACATCTGGCTGCTCGCGTTTTTCTTTTTGATATCTTTTCCAAGTATATAACGCAAAAGCAGACCCTGCAAGAATAAAAACGACGCCGAAGAACCACGTCATCCAGAGCGCCATTTCTGACGTTCCGTGATAATAGTCATAAATGAGTCTGCCGCCGAGATAGATGAGATAACCTGCCACGACCGCGCGCAGAGACGCCATGGCAATGGCTCTGTTCCGCGGATCCGGGGCTCCGTTGCTGTTCATGCGTTTTCTCCCTGAAGCACGCTGCGAAAATAAAGGACGGCGCGTGTCTGCCGCACTTTATCTGTTATTTTAGCGGTTTTTCTTCTTGGAAACAACGTCGAAAATGACAGCCGCCAGAAGAACGAGGTCCTTGACCACCTTCTGATAGTTCTGGTCGACGCCCATGATGCTCATGCCGATGTTGATGACGCCCATGAGAAGCGCGCCGACGCTGGAACTCCGGGACGTGCCGCTCCGGGATCTTCTCGGAGACGTCCCTTGCCGCAGGCCCGACGGACCTGCGGCGCCTTTTTGTCTGAAAAAAGCAAGACGGGAGCGCCGGAGTATGCTATGATACATTATTATGAAGAATGCAGTCCGGAAAATCTGGAAGATCCTCTTTGTCTGCCACGGCAATATCTGCCGCAGCGCCATGGCGGAATATCTGATGAAAGAGCTGGTGAAACAGAACGGGCGCGAGGAAGCCTTTTTCATTGAATCCGCCGCGACAAGCACGGAGGAACTGGGAAATGCGGTCTACCCGCCGGCACGGCGCAGAAGGCCTTCTGAACATCCTCAGCTGAATAAAGAGGCATCAACATGATCGATCGGAATGACATGCTGGAACTGACCCGCCGGATGACGGATGCGCGGACACACCTGGCCCGGCTTGCGGGCGGATATCTGGACGAAGAAGGCTACGTGGACGGCACCTTCAACACGAACTTTCTCAAGCTCCGCGGGGAGGAGAGGAAGCATGCGCTTGAGATCGCCAGGGCGATCCCGTTTTCCAGAACGAACGAGGAACTGCTTTCGTTCCGGATCCCGGGCATGAGGCCGGGGAGCATATGGCAGCTTCTGTACGCCCTCAGGGACTGTGAACTGAAGAACGATGCGCTGCTCCTCACGCTCTACGAATACGTCGGGGAGAAACTTCAGTTCGGCCTGCCCTTTGCCGTCTACGTCTACTATGGCGTGTACGACATCCCGGCCAAGTCCTCTGACAAGACTGTGCTGGAGGACGGCGCCGAGGTCTATCGCTATCTGATCGCCGCGCTTTGCCCGACGGACCGCGCGCAAAACGCCGGGATGCCCTTTGCGGGACTCCTCTACCCGGCGCTGACCAGACGGAGCGTGGATTTTGACCATGTCAACGTGTTTTCGGAAAACGCAGACAAGAAAATGCTGGAATCCATGAAGCGGATTCTCGGCCTGTAAGAAGAAAGATACAGAAGCGGATCATCGAAAGGAGAAGAATCATGAAGCAGCTGCTGAAAAATGCAAAAGTCTATGACGGAACGGGCTCGGAGCCGTTTGTGGCGGACATTCTGGTGGAAGACGACCGGATCGCAAAGGTCGCGGAACACATCGACGAGGCGGCAGATACGGTCATGGACCTCTCCGGAAAATCCATTTCCTCCGGCTTTATCGATGCGCATTCGCACAACGACTGGTTCGCCATCCGTGAGGATCCGTTCCCGTATTTCAAGCCTTTCCTCGAACAGGGCATCACAACCTTTGTTACGGGCAACTGCGGCATTTCCGCCATCGGCTTCGAGAAGGATAACCCGAATACCGACAAACTGGGCGGCGGCATCTTCGGTTTCCGGAACACCACCGGAAAATATGGCCTGCCTGAGGAGTATTTCCAGGCGACTGACCGGAACATGCCCTGCAACATCGCGATCCTCGCCGGACATTGCTCCGCGCGCGCAGCGGCGGGCGGCAACGAGAACCGGCCGCTGACCGAAGAGGAAGAGAAGCATATGCTGGAGCTCCTCGAAGAGTCTCTCCGGCAGGGCGCCTGCGGCCTTTCCCTGGGCCTTATGTACCAGCCCGGCCTGTACGCAGGCACCGAGGAACTCAAGAAAGTGGCCGCCCTCTGCATCAAATACAACAAGCCGCTGACGGTCCACGCCCGCGCGCTGGGCAAGGTCTCCATGGCCTATCCGGAAGTTTTCGGCCGCTCGCATCTGCTGCGCGCCATGGACGAACTCGTGGAGATCGCCAAGGGCACGCCGCTGAAACTCCAGTACTCCCACGTAATCTTCGTCGGCAGAAAGAGCTTCCCGGACAAGGACGAGCTCCTGAAAATGTTCGAAGATCTCCGTGCGTCCGGCGTGGACCTCATGTTCGACATTTATCATGAATGCCTCGGCACGACGGTCATCCCCGTCATCCTTCCGGCCTGGTATCAGGGCATGGACGAGAAGCAGCGGAAGAGCCTCATCACGAAACTGAGGCTCTCCATCATTAAAATGTCCGGCCTGCTCCTCGGCTTCGGTTTTGACGACATCCAGGTCGCCTACATGGGCCCGGAATACACGCAGTACGAAGGCAAGACCGTGCACCAGATCGCGAAGGAAGAAGGCCTTTCCGACCTGAAGGCCTACCTGATGCTCTGCGAGAAGAGCAATTTCGAAGGCCGCGCGAACATGGGCCCCTACTCCACGCCCGAGATCATCCGAGATCTCTCGCATCATGAAAATGTGCTCTACATGACCGACGCCTGGGTCGAGGATTACGGCGTGCAGAACCCCGCAATCTACGACTGCTTCCCGAAGTTCCTGAAGGACGCGCTGCTGGGCCTCGGAGACACCATGCCGAACACCATCCGCAAGATGACCGGCGCAACCGCCGACCGCTTCATGCTGCCCGAGCGCGGCTACCTCAAGGAAGGCTACTACGCCGACCTCACCGTCTTTGATGAGGACGCCCTCCGAAACGGCGTCCCGGACCAGGAAAAATCCTTCGGCATCGAGAAAGTATTTGTGAACGGCCGGCTCGTACTCAATGAGGAACAGCTGGACCGGGAAGCTCTGAAGACGACGGGACGCGCGGTCCCGGTCCGTTGAATGGGCGAAAATGAGCAAAGAAACCCAGGAGGAGATCCATGATCGACTTTTACCAGATCCGCAGCCCGCTTTCCCAGGTGACCGACGAGCGCATGAACCGCTACGTCCGGCAGCTTTCGGAGTCGCTTTCAGAAGAGCTGCGCCGTGTGGAACTGGAGGAATATCTGCAGGATGACTTCGCGCTTCTGTACGTCGCTTCCGGCGGCAGCGAAGGGTATTTTCTTGAAATCTTCGAGCGCCTTAAAGAGAAGAAATGCTATATCCTCACAAGCGGCGAGTCCAACTCGCTGGCGGCCTCCATGGAGATCCTGAGCTTTCTAAGGAAGCACGGCGGCTCCGGACAGATCCTGCACGGAGACGTTCAGTTCGTCGCATCAGAGATCAGGGCGCTCCGGAACGCGCACCGGGCAATTGCGGCTCTTCGCAGCAGAAAGCTCGGCTGTATCGGGAAACCCTCCGACTGGCTGATCGCAAGCGACTATGATGCCGAAGCCGTTCAGAAGAAGCTTGGGCTGGGATTCGTTCAGATCCCGATGGAAGAGCTGCTCGCGGAGATCTCGCAGAACACATTCGAAGAAAATGAATATACCGAACGCCTGGAGAAGATGGCTTTTGACCAGGCCGAGGTCCGGAAAGCCCTGTGCATCTACGGTGCCTTCAGGCGGCTTGTGGACCGCTACGGCCTTTTAGGCGTGTCCGTGCGCTGCTTCGATCTCCTCGATACGGTGCATTCCACTGGCTGCCTCGGGCTTGCGATCCTGAACAGCCAGGGGATCTATGGCGGCTGCGAAGGAGACATGCCCGCGCTTCTTTCGATGGCCATCCTCGGGACTCTCACCGGGGAAGACGTCTTTATGTGCAACCCAAGCCGCTTCGACACGAAAGAGGGGACTGCGACTTTTGCACACTGCACGCTGCCTGTAACCATGCCCGACCGCTTCTGTCTGAACACGCATTTTGAATCAGGCATCGGTGTCGCTCTGCAGGGCAGCTTCGATGAAGGCCCCTGTACGCTTTTCAAATGCGCCGGCGACCTTTCCCGCTGCTACGTAAAAGAAGGGCGCATCCTCGATACGCCCTTCAGTGAAATGCTTTGCCGCACGCAGGTCCGCGTCGGCATCGATGATTTCTCCTATTTTCTGACCGATCCCATCGGCAACCACCACATCATTTGCAAGGGAAATCATCTCGCGGAAGCAGAGGCTTTTCTCAGGCTTATTGATCAGCGGAATTCGTAAGTCCGCCGCGCGATGTCGAGTTCTTCGTCCGTCGGTATGACGAGGACTTTGACGGCGGAGCCGGGGGCCGAGATCAGGCCGTCCGCGGGGACTTTTTCGTTGAGAGCGGGGTCGATCCGGACGCCGATCGGAGCGAGGCGCTCGCAGACCATCTGCCGGATCTCGGGAGAGTGCTCGCCGATGCCGGCGGTGAACACAAGGTCGTCGAGGCGGCCGAGGTCGAGATAGAAGGCACCGATATAGTGGACGATGCCGGTTACGAAGACACCGACCGCAAGGCGTGCGCGCTCATTTCCCGAACGGGCTGCGTCGAGCACATAGCGCAGATCGTTGGAAACGCCTGAGATCCCGAGAAGGCCGCCCTGTTTCTGGAAACCCGCCCGGATCTCTTCCTCTGAAAGACCCTGGTCTCTGAGAAACCAGATCATGCCGGAGTCGATGTCGCCGACGCGGTTTGCGTGGATGAGCCCGGATTCCAGACTCATGCCGAAGGAAATGTCCACGCTTTTTCCGTTTTCTATGGCGCAGACCGAGCAGCTGCCGCCCAGATGGCAGGAGATGGCGGCGTAAGTTTCGCCTTCCCGCTCCCGGAGCACGTCTGCGATATAAGAGTGTGATGCACTGTGATAGCCAAGACGCTGCACGCCGTAGCGCTCATACCATTCGTAGGGGACGCCGAAAAGCTTCCGTTCCAGCGGAATATCACGGTGGAAAGCCGTCTCAAAGGCCCCCACGAACAGCGCGTCGGGAAGCACTTCCCGCATGACCTCGATCGCCGACAGATAGGCGCGGTTGTGAAGGGGCGCCATGGCGATCCAGTCCTTCATACCTTGAAGACAGCCCTCGTTCAGTTCATGAAGCCCGAGATGGCCCTTCGAAAGCGTCGCCTTGAAACCCACCCGCTCGATCTCGGAGATATCTTCGATCACACCGGTCTCCGGATCCGTGAGACACCGAAGAAAACGTTCGATCCCGGTACGATAATCCGGAATGTCCTGCGCGGAAAGATCGATCGAAGCGCAGGTCTCTTCGTTCACATAGCGGAACAAGGCGTCGTTCCGGGATCCGACCCGTTCGACCCCTGCGCGCGCAAGCACAGCATTGACCGGAAGTTCATACAGCTTAAACTTTAAGGAAGTGCTCCCCACGTTGCAGACCAGGATCTTCATCGCACAGTTCTCCGAAATGATTGATATCCCATAAAACATACCATTACGAATACAGATTGTCACTCCATTTGTCAAACAGGATGCGTTGGAAAAGTGAAACTTTTTTTATCACAAAGGGTGTGCTATAAAGAAAATAAAAGCATAGGACCGGCGCAGAACGGGAAAGAAACAATCGAGATACTGAGGTGCGAAAATGAAGTATAAACACCTTCCCTTTGAGGAGTATTTCATCAATACCAGCGAGGATTACACGCACACCGGGCATGTGATGTACCCGGTGAAATATACTGCGGTCAAATATAATCTGACGAAACTCGGGAAGCTGTTACGGCTGGCGCATGAAGTCAATTACGAGATCCATTATGAGCCGGAACGCGACGTGATCCAGATTCATTTTCAGCGCACGTCGGGCACGATCGACTGGGTCGCGAACATTTTCGAGTCCGGGGCACGGTACTACACCGCGATCGACTTCGAAGGCGAACCGCTTCAGCTCAGGGTGCACCGCGGCTGGGGCAATATGTACCTCGCGATCAAGCATCAGGTGAGAGATGAGTGGTCCGCGCTTCATGAGGAGCATCCGGAGGCTGTGACGGAGATCATCGGATGGTCTCTGGGCTCCGGCATCGCCAGCCTCTGCTGCCAGGATCTGAATTATAACTTTGGCCTGAAGCCTTATCTGTACACTTTCGGGAGCGTACGTCCGTTCCAGTGCACGCCGCTGAATCATAAGCGCATGCATCAGTATTTTGAAACGCTTTATACAGGCTGCGCGAACTTCGCGGATCAGAACGACCTGGTCACCTATCTGCCGCCTTTCCGCGGCTTCTCGATGATCCGGCGCGTCACCGTGGGAAAAGAAGTCAGACGCTCCTTCTTCCGGCTGATCCATCCGCTGAAATTCCACGTGCATTATGATCATCCGGAACTTTACCGAAAGCTCGTTGGCGACAACCCCGTGGAGGTGGAAGAGGGACAGCAAATGACCTGCTGAACGGCTGAAAGAAGATCCGCCTTTTCATCGAAGGCATTGACAGAAGTATCGTCATGTAAGCATGAAGGAGAAATGAAATGGCGAACCATTGTATTTACTGCGGCGCCGGATTGGCGCCGGGAGACCGTTTCTGCAGGACCTGCGGAAGGTCGCTGCTCCCTGAGTCTGCGCAGCGCGGACCCCAGACGCCTCATGTAAGACCGGTTCCTCCCGTCATACAGCCCCAGCCGCAGAGGCAGGCTCCGCCATACCCTCAGTCCCAGCCGCAAAGACAAGCGGCTCCATCTCGGCAGCCTCAGCCTCAGAGGCAGGCGGCTCCTTCCTATCAGCAGCCTCAGCTTCAGAGGCAGACTCCGGCTGCGCAACAGCCTCAGCCCCAAAGGCAGACTCCTCCTCAAAAGCCCGTAAAAACCGCTGAGAAACCGCGCCGCTCAGGCGCCGCGGTCGCCCTCAGCATTGTCCTCTCGGTCATCATGGCGATCGAACTCGCGCTCATCGCCTTCTGGCAGCCGGGCTTTTTAAGAAGCGACCGGGGCGGCTCCGGAAATGACAGGACCACCTACGCGGGAGAGACCACCACGGATCCTCGGAAAGGCACGGAAAAGCCCGGAAATGAAATCGAAGATCCGGAGTGGCCATATCACAGCGAAGCGCTGGACATCACGCCCGTCAAAGGCTTCCACGTGACAGCGGAGGCCGGAGCGCTTTATGACGATACGGAAATCATCGTCAAAGAGGTGGGCGATGAAGATTATGAGCGGCTGGCCGCGATCTCGGAAGACCTGGAAAAAGACGGAAAACTGATGATCGGAGCCTGGGAGGTTAATGCCGGCCTCGGGGAAGACGAATGCCTGCCCGGCGGCTACCATGTCAGCATCGATCTCAGCGCGCTCGAGATCCCGGAATCCCTGTACCCGGCCATCGAACTGGTCCGCATCACGGATTCTGGCACGGTGCAGACCTATCACTCGGAAATCGAAGGCAGCACCCTTAGCTATGACGCCTGCCAGAACAGCCTTGCTGCCATTGTGATCACGGTCGGAGTGATCGCGATCATCAGCCTGGGCGTATATCTGAGAAACAAACCGGATGTCTATTACGTCTGGAAAGGGGATAAGGGCGAAAAAGAGGTCGAATACGACGGCATCAAATATACGGTCAGATGGCTGATGCGCGACGTGGATCCGGACCAGCAGAAGACCCTCGACCGGATCGCGGAGCTCCAGAAATCCTATCAGCAGACCGCGCAGGAAGACTACGACGAAGAAGAGGCGATCCGCAAATATTCTTCCGCGCTTTACCGGATGTTCAATAAGAATAAGTCCGTTGCCGAACGGCTTCAGGAACTGATAGCCGAAGACAAGGAGTATCAGTCCCTCGTGCAGACGCTTGAGGTTCCGGAACTGGTTCAGACGATCATCGGCATGATCAACACATCCTATGATTATCTCAGGGACGTCGAATTGGTGAAGCTTCCGGATTATGATCTGGATTACTATCTGCAGGTGGACGAGAATGATTCAAGTAATTACGGAGAATCGGACGCCACCGTACTTCGCAGGGCCTGGGTCAGGATCAATGTCGCTGAAGCGGAGGATATCATTTACGACACCGACAGGGGCAAAACCGCCAAGGACAACATGCTTCTGACGATTACGCATGAACTCTTTCATGTATGCCAGAACAGGTACCATAGCCGTCTTCTGGGAGACAGCGAGCGCTTTGACGAGATGGTGACGCTGGTTCTGGAATCCGACGCCAAAAACTGGTACACGGAGCATGGCATCATCACGACAGATCCGAAACTGACGCTGGCTGATCAGTGGAATTATCTGACGCTTTCCATCGACGGCGACAACAAAGTCATGGGGCCGCAGGGATATATGCTTTCCATACTGGTACAGTATTTACGGAAGGCCACAGGCAAGGAAAATATCTCCGCGGTGCATCTCATGATGGCGAGACGTTTTTACAAGACGCCGGTTACGTCTGAACCGCTGATGAAGGCTTTCAAACTTACGCAAGAAGAGTTTTACGGATATTACAGAGACTTCTGCCTCGCGCATAAAAAAGACATCGCCGGGATGTATAAAGAAGAGTCAGAACATGCGAATAAACTGCCGCTCACGGCCTTTGATCCGAAAGAAGGCACCCATATCAGCTTCAGCACGCTGGGAGATTATACCGCCGCGGTCCGTGGTTTTACCGGGGAAAAGGGTGAGAAGAGCCTGGTTCCTCTGCTTCTCTTCTTTGATCAGGGGGCACTGGAGGCACATCCGGAATGCGCCGTCGAGCCAATCATGGAATATGTAAAAACAGGCAGCGGCTTCTATGTCAAGGCCATTTCCGACCTGCAGAAAGCGCCGCAGTATATGAAAACCAACGGGCGGCATTTTATTCTCGAAGTCTACGGAAAGGGCGGCTCCTCCGACGGACTCGGGTATACGCTTTACCGGATGCTGGAACCGGAAGCCCCAAAGCTCAGTCTGAAAGAGGGAATGCTGGAAATTACGCTTCCGGAACCCACAGGCGCCGCGAAGGACAAGGTACTGGACGGGATCCAGATCACGGTCCAGGCATCCGACGGAACGAAGAAAGAAGTGACTGTTCAGAAGGATGAGATCGGAACGGTCATCAACGTTCCGGTGGATCAACTGAAGGACAAGAATACAGAAGGAACGCCGAATTTCAAGGTTTCGATCTCTGAATTTGTCAATGATCTTGAAGGGAATCGCTGCTTCGGCCTGCCCTCAAAGGAGACGGAGGTGAAGGGCTCCGAACCCGAATGGGTCAACGCCTTCGAATACTTCGGCGCGGAGACTTCGGGCCAGCTCTTCGAGGCCATGAAGAACGCAAATGTCCTTGCGCTGCGCGTAAGACCGCTCGGCTTCTATGCGGGCAATTACTACACCAAAAAGGACCAGGTCTATCCGATCGACAATACGGCTCTTTTCGAGATCGATCTGACCGACGGTGCCGTCACGGAATGGACGACCACCCTGACGAGCCAGGAAAAGAAACAGACATATACCGTGACATTTACAGCCGTAAAAGGCAGCATGTATATGATGACGGCGGTGAACTATTACAGCGGCTCCAAGGAAGGCAAGACGCCCGGAAACGCGATGATGATCATGAACCAGATCAGCGATATTCCGGAGATCAAACAAGCTTTCAGCGTCAATCGGGCCAATACTCAGAGGATGCTGTTCATAGTCGAAGAGGTTCTGCTCCCGTAGTCATCTGACAGGCGGAAATTCTTCCTGATGCGCAGTCTTTTTGTGATAGAGAAAGGGATCAAACTATGAAACGATTCATCCTGCCGCTGATTTTCGGGATCATTGATCTCGTTTTGCTGATCGTGATCATTGTTTCCGCGTCGACCGCTTCTGCCGTCGGGCGGGCTGATGACCCGACAAAGCGTACGTCCGCCGTCGGGGAAACCGATCCCGGCCGTGAGACGGAAACGAAGAAGCCCGGCAAAACAAAAACCCCGGAGACAACCAAAGCCCCGGAGAAAACAAAGACTCCGGAGAAAACGAAGACCCCGGAGACCAATGCGACGGCAGCGGCGGAGACGAGCAGGGAAGCCCTGGATCCGAAGTTCTTTGATACGAATGAGAGGCCGACGCTGGCTGATTTCACCTGGGTCACAAAAGATATTCTGGCCGGCAAAGTTCCGGAAGATGAGCCGGTCTATTTCAGCGAGATCCTGGGCGGATGGAAATGCTATATTCTGGACGATTCGTCCTACGGTTCCTATGCGGAGCGCCTTCTGAACCTGCGGATCGAAGGGACCACCGAAGAGGTTACCTTGACATTTGACTGGTATTACACCCACATGTACAACACCGACGAGGGGTACGACGACCCCTCGCCGGATTCCGTATTCACCGGCGGGCTCAACAAAGACCGTTATATCGAGACCTTCGGCGCGGGCTCTGCAGTGCTGACGGATTTCTTCATGAAAGACGGCCATCAGTACGGGATCGGAATCATGAACTGGCCGGACGGAACAAAAGGGTTCATCGCCATCACGAGGCCGTAAACCTGAAAAGTGCACCCTTTTGCTTTCGTGCCTTTAAACAATCGGGATGAAAGCGGAATCGAGGAAACACAGCGGAAGTACGGGCCGAGACTCATCCGGATCGCAGAAACGCTTCTTTCAAAGGAAGATGCGGAGGAGTGCGAAAATGGCGGTTATTATCGATTCCTTCCGTATCGCGCAGATGCATCTGGATGCGTGCCCGCACCATAATATCACAGTTCAATATCTCTAAGCACTTCCCCGACCGTGCTTTTCGTGGTTTCGCGGTCGCGTTCGAGGATCGCGGAGATCTCGGCCTGCGCTTCGGCGACGATCTCTTCGAATTCGGAGGAGGAAATGCGCCGGACGCCGGCGCGGAGAGCGGAGAGCTGGATGAGACCGTCGCTTGTGACGACCTGGGCCTGCTCATTCCTTTTGAGGGCGCCCACAAGCCGTTCGATGTAGAGATCGCCGCTCTCATTTTCCCGGGTGTAGATCACGCGGAGATTGTGGTAGGAGCCGAGTTCGCCGATGCTGCCAGGCACTTTGTAGCCGTCGAAGACGACGACCGTGTCGATGGCGCGGAAGGCGCTGAAATTGGACAGGATCTGAAGGAGCGCCGTTCTGGCTGCGTGAATGTCGGACTCCGCGAGCGCGCGGAGGCCCTCCCACTGGAAAATGACATTGTAACCGTCCACGATGAGGACCTGCTTTTTGTCAGCGGGCTCTTCGCGGACTGTTTTTTCTGCGGCTTCATAGACCCGCGCTTCCCGGTACTGCGGGCGGCGGATGGGGCCGAATTCGCGGAGCATGATGGCTTCCAGTTCGTCTTCTGGTACGTGCTCACGGACACGGACACGCCGGAGTGCTGCGGGTGACGATGGGTCATTTTTGAGGCAGCTCGGAAGATGCATGTAGCGCGGGACGTCGCGCCACTTCACAAGGAAGCCTGCGCCGTGCGCGCAGAAGACGGAGTCGGGGGAGTTCTCGGTATCCGCTTCGGGATCGTAGTGAATGCCGGCGAGGACTTCCGCTTCGTTGTGGCAGCGGTCATAGCCGTCGTATTCGAGCATGAGTCGTCCCAGACCGCCTGAGTAGGAGGCCAGAGTTTTCTCATAGCCGTTCATTTCAATGCAGGGAGCGCGTCCGGTCAGGACGCCTGAATCTCCGGCATAGACGGGAGGCAGAAATGTGCCCGATTTGGCCTTGATATCGGTCATTGCGCGGCTTAAAAGGTTCGCTGGCACTTCGATCCGGAATCTGTACCAGGGCTCCAGAAGAGCGCTTTTTGCGCGCATGAGACCCTGCCGCACAGCACGGTAGGTGGCTTGGCGGAAATCGCCGCCTTCGGTGTGTTTGAGGTGCGCCCGGCCGGCCGCAAGCGTGATCCGGACGTCGGTGAGCGGGCTTCCGGTCAGGACGCCAAGATGCTCCTTTTCAGACAAATGCTGCAGGATGAGGTTCTGCCAGTTCCGGTCCAGTACATTTGTGCTGACCGTGGAGGAGAAATGCAGGCCGCTTCCGCGGGGTGCAGGTTCTACGAGAAGATGCACTTCCGCGTAATGCCTGAGCGGCTCGTAATGGCCGACGCCTTCGACCTTGTTCAGGACGGTCTCTCTGTAGAGGACGTGGCCGTTTATGATATTGATATTGAGGCCGAAACGCTCGCGGACGATGCTCCGGAGGATCTCGGCCTGCACTTCGCCCATCAGCGCCACCTGGATCTCTTTGAGCCAGGGATCCCAGCTGATCTCAAGAAGAGGGTCTTCCGCCTCCAGCTGTTTGAAGTCAGGCAGCACCTGGAGGGCGTCCGCGCCCTCGGGAAGGACGATCGTATAGCGCATGACAGGAGAGAGCACGGGCTTCACGCCGGAGCCCTCGTAACCGAGACCGGCGCCTTCGGGGATGTTTTTGAGCCCTGCGGCGACACAGATCATGCCGGCAGGGACTTCCTCCGCCGGGACGTATTTTTCGCCCGTGTAGATCCTGAGCTGGCTGACCTTCTCATTTTCCGCGAGACTGTCGCGGACACGGAGCGTTCCGCCGGTGACCCTCAGATGGGTGAGGCGGCTGCCGTCTTCGTCCGTGCTGATCTTGAAGACCCGCGCGCCAAAGGCGTCGGGCCAGGTCTTTTCGGGAACATAGCGGGAGAGGCCCTGAAGAAATTCCGCGACGCCCGTGAGTTTCAGGCCTGAGCCGAACCAGACCGGAAAGAGCTGGCGGCCTCCGACCATCCGAACAAGCGTCGCATCGGAGAGACTGCCATTGTCCAGGAATTCCTGAAGCGCGTCCTCGCTCTGCATCGCGGCCTGCTCGTCGCGCTCCGCCGTGGGGGCGCTGAAACTGACCACGGAATCGCCAAGCTCTTCGGTCAGATTCCGGAGAAGCTCCGCCTCCGTGTGGCGCGCGTAATCCATTTTCGTCACGAAAATGAGGGTGGGGATGCGGTAGAGCGAGAGGAGGCGCCAGAGCGTGCGCGTGTGCGCCTGCACGCCGTCCGTTCCGGAGAGCACCAGGATTGCGGCGTCCAGGACCTGAAGCGTCCGCTCCATTTCCGCCGAGAAATCCACGTGTCCCGGGGTGTCCAGAAGCGCGAAGCGCCGCCCGCCGGCTTCGATCACGGCCTCGCTGGAGAAGATCGTGATGCCGCGCTCCCGTTCCAGCTCGTGGCTGTCCATGACCGTGTCGCCATGGTCCACGCGCCCCTGCGTCCTCCGCGCTCCGGACACATACAGAAGCGCTTCCGCAAGTGTCGTCTTGCCGGCGTCCACATGCGCAAGTATCCCTATGACCGAAGCGGATTTTACGGGGCCCACGATGCCTCTTCCTTTCTCCTCAGATGGCCTGTCTGCCTGTTTCAGAGATTACCATAGGAACTATACCACAGAAAGCGCCTGAAAAACAGAGGCGGCAGTTGGACGGAAAAAGTCTGATGCTGTACCAGATAAGGTATTTACTTTTTCTTTTATCTCACTATAATGACGAATGCTCTGTCAGACAGAGCGGAGGCATGAAGTGTTTTTCGGTGATTATTTTTTCTTTGACTATAAATCCAATATCGAAGGTTATTCCGGCCAGGATTTCGGCGGACCCGGCCAGCATTTGTATCTGGCGCTGTCCGTGATCCTGCTCGCTGTGCTCCTGTATCTGTTCCGGAAAAAGCCGCAGGAGAAGGTCCGCAGAGTTACGGGCTTTCTCGGCGCTTTCCTGATCGTTTTCTACATCGCAAAAACGACCTGGGAATCGTACTACGACATTACTCTTACGGGCGCATTCAACACGTATCTTCTGCCGTTTGACACCTGCTCCATCATCATGCCTGCAGCGGTTCTTGCCGGCTTCGGCAAAGGCCGGATCCGCGAAATGGCTGCGTCCTGGTGTATGACCGGCGGTATCCTGGGCGGCTTCGCCACGATGCTCTTCCTGAACGCCTTCAAATTCTATCCGTTCTTCTCGTTCGGCGCATTCTACTCCATGACATGGCATTTTCTGATGGTCTTCATCGGTCTCCTTCTTGTCGTGACAGAACGCACGAAGCTTTCTTTTTCCATCGTCAAAAATGGTTTCCTGCTTCATGCACTGATCTCGCTCGTTGTAATTCCGGTCGATTTTCTGTTCGGTTTTGATTTTATGCTTTACAGAGAACTGGGCGGAGTCCCGTTCTTTGAGAATCTGGCGGCGGAATTCACTGCGCGGCGCCTTTCGTTCCTGAACCCGCCGATGATGCTGTTCCTGTATTTCCTGGGCTTCTCACTGGTTTTCGGAATTACGGCGCTGTTCAAAAACCGGCTTTTCCAGAGGACAGGCAGCACGGTCCGGCGGAAGGCAAGTCTCTTACGGTAACGAAGGATCATAAGAAGTGAACCAAAGAGGCTATCCGGCATTCACCGGATGGCCTCTTGAATGGATGGCATTCGCTTCAAAAGCTTCTTGACGCTCCTTTTGCAGAGAAGTTACAATGAACCCCAGATGAAAATGCCTCAGTATCTCAGATGTGGCGGTAGGGCATTTGCTGCTCAGAAAAGCAGAGGAACAAGGTGTCGGCACGATGCTGACACTGATGGAAGAGGACGATATTCTGCGGTAAAAAAGTTTCAGGAGGAACCACAGATGTTTGATCTTATTATACGCGGCGGGAAAATCATCGACGGAACAGGAAGCCCGTACTATTACAGCGACGTGGGCATTTCGGATGGCAAGATCGCAAAGATCGGGAAAAACCTTTCCGGTGCGAAGAAAGTGATCGGCGCGGAGGGGCTCATCGTGACGCCCGGTTTCATCGATTCGCACAGCCACTCGGACGCGCAGATACTGACACGCCCGGACATGGATCTGAAGATCGAGCAGGGGATCACGATGAGCATCGCGGGCCAGTGCGGGTCCTCCTTTGTTCCGCTTCCGAAGAGCGAAGACCGCGCGACGTATTATGAGATCGAAGAACTGGGAAATACTTACGATATCCGGACGGATCCGGATCTGTTTTTCAAAACGGTCGGCTCCATGCGGTTCGGGAGCAGCACCGCGCTCCTCATCGGCCACGGATCTTTGCGCCGGGCCGTCATGGGTACAGAAAACCGGGCCCCGTCCGCATCGGAATTGGAAGAGATGAAAGAGCTGCTGAGACAGTACCTTAAACGGGGCGCACTTGGCCTTTCATTTGGATTTGCCTATGTTCCGGGGGCGTATGCCTCGACGGAAGAAGCGATCGAGCTGGCAAAAGTGGTATCCGAATACAACAAGATCGTTGCGGCGCATATCCGGGACGAGGGCAATTACCTGGTACGGGCAGTGAAGGAATTTTTGACGATCCTGAAAACCGCCAAAGTGAGAGGCGTTCTTTCGCATCATAAAGCGGCCACGTCGGAGGAAAACTGGGGAAAGGTGACGCATACGCTCCGTATGCTGGAGGAGGCCAATAAAGAAGGCGTGGAAGTCTATTGCGACATCTATCCGTATACGGCCTGTCACACGTCACTTCGCGCAGTCTTTCTCCCGAAAGAAGACCTTTCCGCGGGACTTAAGGAGGCGGCGGAACGCCTTTGTGATCCTGACTACCGGGAAACGATCCGGAAGCGTAATTACGACCGTTTTGGCGACACTGATTACAACTGGGTGCTCGTGTCGCTTTCCAAAGCGGAAGAGTACCGCGGCAAACGGATCCCGGAGATCGCGGAAATGCTTGGGAAAGAGCCGATCGATGCAATCATGGACGTGATGCAGGCCAATGCGCTCGAGGTGTCGGCATGCTTCTTTACGGCCTGTGAAGAGGACCTGAAGACGGTGATGGCATACCCGAGGTGTATGATCTGCACAGACTCCGGCCTTCCTGCATCCACGTTCTATCATCCGAGGGTCAGAGCGTCGTTCCCGCGTGCGCTCGGCAGATATGTACGCGAGGAGAAGGTGGTGCCGCTCCATGAAATGATCCGGAAGATGACCTCCATGCCGGCCAGAGTCTACGGGCTTAAGGGCAAGGGCCTGATCTGGGAAGGCATGGATGCGGACATTTGTATTTTCGATGAAAATGAGATCATGGATCAGGCAGACTACACGGACTGCATGAAGCGGGCCAGGGGATTGTCCTATGTGATCCTCGGCGGGGATGTCGTCGTGGAGGACGCCGTCTTCAACGGGACGAGGAACGGAAAGTTTTATTGTTCATAAACCCCTGGAGCGCTTTTCAATATCAGACAGGGCGGAAAAACTGAAAAAGAGGCCTGTTCTACCCATGGTAGAGCAGGCCTCTTTTAACGGTAGAACGGGGTTTTCCTGCAGGTAGAGCCGCCTCGGATCCGAAGTAGAGCCCCAGGCCCGGGAGGAGGGTGCGGAAAGATCCGGGCTGTGTTACAGTCGGCTGCATGAAAAGGACGAAGCTTGCCGACCGGGTGCTGCCCGGTTATACCAGAAATGAAGAAATAGCGAATATGGCCACGCATATCGCCGGCGCTGTGTTCGGGATTGCGGCCTTGGTTTTCTGTGTCCTTAAGGCGGCCGGAAGACATGATGCGTACAGGGTCACTGGAGCGGCCATTTACGGCGCATCGATGATCACGCTTTATACTGTTTCGAGCATTTACCACGGTCTCAGGCCCTGCATGGGGAAAAAAGTGATGCAGGTCATGGATCACTGTACGATCTATTTTCTGATCGGGGGCACCTACACGCCGATCGTTCTGGGACCGATACGGGAAATGAATCCCGCGCTCGGCTGGACGATCTTCGGGCTGGTGTGGGGCATTTCTGCGGCAGCGGCGGTCTTTACGGCCATCGATCACAACAAGTTCCGGAAACTATCCATGCTTTGCTATATCCTGGCGGGCTGGGTCATCGCCGGCGCTTCAGTGCCCACGATCCGGGCGATTTCCCTTCAGGGTTTTCTGTTTCTTCTCGCAGGCGGCGTGGCCTATTCGATCGGCGCGGTCCTCTATGCGCTGGGAAAGAAGAAGCAGACCCGTTATGTCCACACGGTCTTTCACGTCTTCGTGCTGATCGGCACGGTGCTCCAGTTCATTACCGTCTGTTTCTTCTGCCTCTGATCCTGCCGGTATAAGGAGGCCGGGAAGCCTCCCGCGTTTTCCCGGGCATCTCAGGCTGTTCCTGATGGCCTGGTATGGATGCCTAGGAAATATTATATTTGTGCAATGGATCATTTTATAGTACAGTATTGTCATATTTCCGCAGACGAAGGAGTGAATGATGTATAAAGTGCTTTTGATCAACGGCAGCCCGCATGCCAATGGCTGCACGGCTGTGGCTTTGCAGGAGATGATCTCAGTGTTCCGGGAAGAAGGAATCGACACGGAACTGATCCATGTCGGGAACAAGGCGGTCCGCGGCTGTATTGCCTGCGGCAGCTGCGAGAGACTCGGGAAATGCGTCTTCAACGATGATCTTGTAAATGAAACTGCCCGCAAATTCGAGGAAGCCGACGGACTCGTGGTCGGAAGCCCGGTCTATTACGGCTCTCCGAACGGAACGGTCCTTTCATTCCTTGACAGACTCTTTTACAGCACGTCATTTTCCAAGCATCTGAAGGTCGGGGCAGCCGTTGTCAGCTGCCGGAGAGGCGGAAACACCGCGTCCTTTGACGTCCTGAACAAATACTTTTCCATCAGCAGCATGCCGGTCGCGACCTCGACTTACTGGAACCAGATCCATGGATTCACGGCGGAGGACGCGAGGAAGGATCTGGAAGGTCTGCAGACGATGCGGAACCTTGCGAGAAACATGGCTTTTATGATCCGTGCGATCAAAGACGCAAAGGAAAAGTACGGCACGCCTGCGGTGGAACACGGCGCCTTTACCAGTTTCCCGGACGGAAAGTAAGAAGAAAAGCGCAAAGACCGGATAAGTATCTCTGGCCCGATATCTTTTTCGGCAGTCGGATGTACCATTTCAGGCACATCCGGTTTGGTATGATATAAGCGTCGTGAAAAAAGCCTGGCGGATTGAGCGTGATCGATAAAAACAAAGGAGGCGGCCCCATGACAAAAGTCCATTTTTACCATTTCGTGAATTACGAAGACGGCAAGCTTGCCAATCTTGACCTTTCGGAGGATGAGATTCCGGTCAACATTTTCATCGACAACGCGGAAGAGCTCGGCGAACTTCTCGAGTGCGACGCCGAAATCGACATCTACGGAGTCGCACAGGACGTCGACGTGTTCAAGACAGAAGATGAATACTATGCCCAGAGCAACAACATGGCTGTGCAGTCCATGATTCCCACGGGCACCTTCTGGGCGGCCGACAAGAATAACCAGAGCGGCCCGGAGCCGACGATTCTCTACTCCGGCATCGTGAAGAGTATTGACACCGACGAAAATGTCGCGGAAGGCCGCCCGAACTATCTCCTGGAAATCGAGACCTACGGCATGACGTTTTCCCTGTACGTGCGCTACGACGGGGAAATTCAGGTGGGCGACATCGTTTCCGGCAGCGCCTGGATTTACGGGGATTTGAAGCCCCTCGGAGAGGAGACAGACTGAATCTCGGTGATTCGTAAAGTTTTTTAAAAATCTTTTGTCGCCGCAAGCCCGCATAAATACTGGGAAAACGAGGGTTTGTTTACATCTTTTTTTGCAAAAACCGGCGCGTTTTGTCTCTGGTGCTTCTGATTCGATTGTAGTAGGATCAGAAGCACCTCGTTTATGAGGGAGAGGCACTGCAAGAAAGACGGCAGGCGGTTGGCCATCATTTCCGAAAGGAGGTGATGTGTATGCCAATTACTTTGACATTTCATGTGTTTGGTTTAACCATAACACTGCGAATTCAGAGGAAAAGCAACAACCGCCACTTGGCCAATAAGTGACGGTTGTTAATCAAAAGATTATTCAATCTCACATGAGGCCAACCGCCTGACAGCAGTGCCTCGCTGCATTTTCATTCTATTCCCAGGATTCTCAGTTGTCAAGGGGCGGCCTCTCTAATTGACCGCATGAAATGCCCTCTGACGTCCCCTTTTTGGTACGCCCCGGTTGCTATCATGATCTCACAATCAAGAAAGTGAGGATGACACAATGACAAATGAAGTATACAACAGCATGATCAAAACCTTTGAATCTCTCTCCCCCTCCCAGTGCATCAACAGAATGTACGAGCTGACGGACGAGAGCGGAAGGCTTGAGATCCCTGCCTGGCCGAACGACTTTGATCCTGACCAGGAAGGGTCGTATTATGTGCTGAAAATGCGCTGGACCCGGCCGGACGTGGTCGCACTGATCCTGAATCACGCCACGCTCGTCGACGCGCTCGCGCAGATCGCCATGAGGTGGAAGAATGAAGAACTTGGATGGACCGACGAAGAGAACCGCACCGTTTTGGACAGAGAACTGTTCGAGGTCTGGCAGACCTACGTCAAGAGCCCGGAGCCCGAAGAGATGGACTGTATGAAGTTCTACGACATTTCTGAGAAAGTGGAGCAGATCGCCTTCCGGGAAGCCGAAAAAAAAGATGCCAAATTTGCACCGGGAAGAGCATCCGTGGTATTTGAACTTTATGAGAATTCAGATGATATTTCGGTTTCCCTCGAAGAGCTGGAGTATTATAATGCATATATCGATGCGGTATATGAAGAAGCCAGACGCCGTCTCGGCGGTAAGTACGCGAATTACGACATCATTATCCGTGCCGGCCGGCTCTGCAAGCTCATGGCGCAGGAGGCACCGCAGATCATCATCGTCAACGAATCCAGACTCCTTGCTCAGGCCATGGCCGTCGGCAGATTTGCCGCGGAGATGAGGGAGAGGAAGATCATACAATGAGGAGAGTTTGGCATATGGAGAAAAAAGAAGAAACAAGCATACAGGGAGTATGCGGAAGACAAATTGAAATGCTGGTGTGGGCATGTAGTAATAATTTGTCCTTAAAACTGGACAACGGTAACTCTATTGATATTCCTGCAAAGTATTCGTTCTGGCGCATTCTAAAAGACAACGAAATCATTCTTACAGTGGATGATCTCTTCGTAAAGACAGATGATGGAATGTTTTACGAATGCCTTCCAATCAGTGATGCGGAGTATGAGCAGTTTGAGGACATTTTGGATTTTGACGATCGCAATGCAGCGCTGTTTGCTTATCTAGAGGATGTTTTCGACAAGCGAATAGAGAGCGTACGTCATCTATTGGAAGGCACTACGTTGACAAGCGCAGTCGAGAAAGAACATGGTGATTTCAAACTGTGCTTCTCTACGGGTATAACGCTGGAAGCATTTGCTAATTCGCGTCAAAAAGATAGTAGCTATCCGCATTTATACAGGTTGTTTAAAAAAGTCCGTTCATGCTGAGCCGAAAATCGATCATTCGAGAGATACTTGCATGGGTAACAGCAAGCTCGGGTATGTGTTAAGAAGCACCAATGGCATTAATCCGGGCTGCGTGGTTTCCTCCCTGCCGGTCGGATATGAGAGTGAAGGATATGGCGATGGATTCTTTTTACAGGCAAAGAGCGAACAGGCCGGCATCCGCCCGGCGATGTGGGTGAGTTTGAAAGAGTGAGTACAGGAGGAGTGACCAATGCAGCCTAAAGAGGAATACGGAGGCTGCCTGATCACCCAAAAACCGATTGCGCCGCCGTCCCATTTTTGGTACAATAAGCAGTACCAAAAAACGTACATATAGGGGGACAAATCCATGGCGGACGAACCCAAGAAGCTGGCGCTTCTAAGGATCTGGCAGATCCTCAGGGAAGAGAGCGATTACGATCATCCGATGACGCAGGCGGATCTGGCGGACCGGCTGGAGCGGGAGTACGGGATCGTGATCGAGAGGAAGGCCGTGAGCCGGAACATTTCCATGCTGCGGGAAGCCGGCGTGGAGGTCGAACAGGGCCAGCGCGGGGTGTATCTGGACCGGCGGGATTTCGAGGATGCGGAGCTCAGGATGCTGATCGACGGGGTGCTGTCGAGCAAACACATCACGGCGAAGCACTCGAAAGAGCTGATCGAGCGGCTGTGCGGGCAGTCCAACAAGTATTTCAAGCCGCATATCCGCAACGTCTATTCGGTCAATGACTGGAGCAAGACGGAGAACCAGGCACTGTTCTATAACATCGAGGTGATCGACCAGGCCATCGAGCAGGGCGTGATGGTGAGCTACAATTACAACAAGTACGGTGCGGACAAAAAGCTGCACAGTTCCTCGTACCAGCGTGTAAGCCCGTATCAAATGATCCTGCACAATCAGCGGTACTATCTGATGGCCTATAATGAATACTTCGGGAACATGGTGTTCCACCGGCTGGACCACATCACGAACATCAAGCTTCGGCCGGAGCATCCGTCGGTGCCGATCCGGACGGTCAAGGGCTACGAGAGGGGAATCGACTACAAGGAGCTGGCGTCCTCAATGCCCTACCTCTTCACCGACAAGCCCGAGCGCGTCACATTTGTCGCGGAAAACGGCATCATTGACCAGATCGTTGAGTGGTTCGGAAAGGACGTCCGGATCCTAAAGAAGGACGATGAGCACGTGGAGGTGAGTCTGACCGCGAGCCCTAAGGCCATGGAATACTGGGCATTGCAGTTCATCGAGCACGTGGAAGTCACCGCGCCGGAGGAACTCCGGACGCGGATCAGGAAGGCACTCGAGGAAGGCATCGAAAAGTACAAATAAGCGGACCCAAAGGCATAGCCATCACTTTCGGCAGACGGCGCATCTTCGGATGCGCCGTTTTTGGTACATTCCGCCGGGTATAATTACCCTGGAACCGAAAAAGGAGGTGCGCCCATGCGGTTTTACCGATTCAGCGGATGGATCACAAATGAAAAGTGGGAAGAGAAAATGGATGACCGGCAGGAGGCCAGCCGGATCCGCCGGGAACTCCGGCAGAAAAGCGACTATTACAATGATGCTAATGCTTCAAAAGTAAAGTTTTTTATCGCTGCCTATACGACCGAATTCATTGGAGGCCTGATCGACGATGCAGATCTGGACGAACTGACGCTCGGGAAACAGATGGAGGCCTTCGTCCGCGCCGTCGGGATCAGGGTTTCCGAAATGAAGTCAGAAGAGGTCACGCTGAAGGTGGCCAAGAATATGCTTTCAGCAGCCAGTCGGAACGATTTTCTGGATGAAGACGAAGTACTGCAGCAGTTTAGACTTGATGGCTTCAACAATTGGAGAAATGGTCTCGTGTTCGGTGAAAACCTGATTACGAGCGCTTCGAAAGAAAGCATTTATCAGGAGGCAAGGCATTATCTGGCCACGCGGACGCTGATTCCGGAGCTTGACAGAATCTACGCCGGAAGCACGAAGAGGCATGGTCTCGGCCATCCTGTGCATTATTATGTCCGGACGGACGACCGTGACACGCGGCGTGAGATGTACAGGCTTCTGCTCTCCGCGCTCTATGAGAACGGGCGGCTTCGGAGCCGGCGGTACTGCTATTTGGACTTGATGCCGGGAGATCGTTTCTCCCTGCAGGATTTTGACAGACTGTATCAGAGCATGAAGGGGGGAACCATGGTCATTCGTTTCCTGACGGCAGAGGAACAGGAACAGGAGTTTGCCTCGGCAGGACGGGCGCTTGCCGAAACACTCTCGGAGGCTGCCAGAAAATACAGGAACCAGGTGCTGACCATTTTCTGCCTCCCGAGGGAATGCACAACGGTCCAGAGCTGGTTCCGGGAAAACCTGGGATCCATGGCATTTGTTGAGATCAAAGAGGAGTTCGCGGACAGAACGCGGGCATCAGAGTATCTGACCGACAAGGCGAAGGACCATAAGATCCGTACGGACAAGCGCCTGTTCGCCAAGCTGGAAGACGACCACGGCTATCTTGCGCCTGAACTCAACAACATTTTTGACGAATGGTATGACAACAAGCTGAGGGCAGGCGTCTATCCACAGTACAAGGGACTGGCCTCCGCGGAAAAAGAAGTACGAAAGGAGCCGCCGAAAGGGACAGGCTACGACAAACTCATGGAGCTTGTAGGGCTCGCTTCCGCGAAGAAAGTTATTCGAGAAGCGTTGGATTATTACAAAGCCCAGAAACTCTTTGCCGAGAAAGGCAAGCAGACCGACCGCCCCTCCATGCACATGGTTTTCACCGGCAATCCGGGCACGGCCAAGACCACGGTCGCACGGCTTTTTGCCCGTATCATGCAGGAGAACGACCTCCTTTCCAAGGGGCATCTCGTGGAAGTCGGGCGAGGAGACCTGGTCGGCAAATATGTGGGCTGGACCGCAGACATTGTGAAGAAGAAGTTTCAGGAGGCGAAGGGCGGCGTCCTGTTCATCGACGAAGCCTATTCGCTGGTGGACGACCGGGACGGCCTGTACGGCGATGAAGCCATCAACACCATCGTGCAGGAAATGGAGAACCATCGGAACGAGATGGTGGTGATCTTCGCGGGTTACCCGGATAAGATGGAAGGCTTTCTTCAGAAAAATCCGGGACTCCGCTCCCGCATCGCCTTCCACGTGTCTTTTGCGGACTATGACACCCCGGAACTTGTACGGATCGCGGAACTGCTTGCTTCACGGAAAGGCGTCCGGCTGACCGAAGAAGCCAAAGGAAAGCTTTCCGGTATTTTTGACAGACACAAGGACGAAACAGACTTCGGCAACGGCCGTTTTGTGAGAAACCTGCTTGAAAAGGCACAAATGGCGCAGGCCTCGAGGCTTCTTCAGATGGATCCGGATTCCGTCACGGCAGCCAGAGTCAGAACAATAGAAGCGCCGGACATTGAGGAGCCCGAAGTCAGGAAAGTGCCGAGACGCTCCATCGGCTTCAGTGTGGCATAAGCCCGGGATGACGTGTTCGGCATGATCATTGAGAGGCTTACCATCAGGAATTACCGGAGAGTGAAGAAACTCGAACTGGAGTTTTCTCACTCTCCGACAGTCCTGCCGGAACAGTATTCGGAAACCATTGTAAAGGCGATCGGCATCCTGACGAAAAATGAAGTGCTTTCAGGAGGGAAAAGCGCCTGGATACTCGGAAAGAACGCATTTTTGTCGATGGATCTCCTTCTTCGGGACGGACGGCGGACGGTCAGCTGCCGGAGAGATTCGGAAACCGAAAAGACAGAATGGAAGGTGTTCGACAGCAAGGGAAAACTGACCGATCCCGCCAGACTCTTTTCAAGGATCCATGAAGCCCCGGAAGAATCCAGGGCGGGATGCTTTGATCCGAAACGATCCTATGAGGAAGTGATGAGAGGATATCTGGAACCTGAACGATATTTCACGTCCAGGCAGTTCTTCCGCATGACCGAGGGGATCGGAAGGACCCGGCTGTTCCGGATGAAACTCAGAGACGTGAGGAACCACGGGCTGTCAGCGCAAAAAGGAATTCAGAGAAACTACGAGTTTTTTTTAAGGATCAATTTCTTTTGGGATGAGATCGAAGCAGTGAGGGACATGCATCACGAAAAATGGCCGCTATTCATATGGACAGAGAGCCCGGAGAAAATGCCGCCGTTCGGGGAATGCGAAAACGGCGGCATCGGTAAGCAGATGCTTCTGATCACCAGAGGAGCGTAGGCGGTGACGATCCGTTTATTCTGAGAACTCAGCATTTTACTGATACAGATCAAATCAAAGCAGACGGCTTATGAAATAAAACTGTAAAGATTATAGAATATCCATACGTTTCAGTCATGAATCGTCAAGGAATCATTTTATAAGAACTCAAGGAGGCAGGAAATGGCAGAGATGAACTGTCCGAAATGCGGAGCAGAGATCAATGATACGGCAGAGTTTTGTCCGGCGTGCGGGGAACCCATCGCGAAGAAGACAGAGAGCGAACCCCCTAAAAAGAAGAAAAAGACCCCGCTTATTCTCGGCATACTTGCAGCGGTCATTATAGCCGCCGCTGTCGGCGGGTTTTTCGTGTACAAGAATGTGATCGCCCCGTCGCTTCAGTATCAGGAAGCAGAGGCTTTGTTTGCACAGTCAAATTATGAGGATGCCCGTCAGAAGTATCAGGCGCTCGGGAACTATAAGGATTCTGCCGGGAAAGTGACCGAATGCGATTATGCAGCGGCCTGTAACGCACTGGAGAACAAGGAGTATGATCTGGCCAAACAGATGTTTTCTGAATTAAGCGGCTATAAAGATTCCGATGATCTGGTGAAGAGATGCGACTATGAAGTGGCTTTATACACGCTTTTAAATGAGGAGTTTGATCTGGCCAAGCAGATGTTTTCCGAATTAAGCGGTTATCAGGACGCCGATGATCTGGTGAAGAAATGTGATTATAAGAAAGCGGTTGCTTTCTATAATAAAGGTGATTACAAGGACGCGGTAGAGACCTTCAGTTCTATATTTGACTACGAAAACTCAAGTAAGTTTGTATACAGTGTGTTTAAAAAGCTGGCAGGGCAGGATTATGTCGACAAATATACCAAGGGAATCAGTTATTTAACGGATTATCTTGAAAACCAGAAGAACTCTTTCATTGCATTTGCGATTGCAGTCAGACTGGGAACCACTTCATCGACATCGTGGTCTCCGTCTCTGGAGGACAAGGCACTGTCCAATATGGAAAACTGCATGTCAGAAATGACGGCGATGAAAAAAGCGTATGACAAAGTGTTTACTCAAGCTGTAATAGATGCCTGTAATGATGAAACACTGAGAACAGCCCACCAAAAATTCAATAAGCTTCATGCCAATGCCTCGTCGATACTGACACTGCAAAAAGCAATGGATTACGTAAGCTGCATACTGAACGGTTCTACTTCACAGATGGTTTCAGATACCAATACTGCGACCAAAACCATGCAGGAATACACCGCGATCTATAATAAAATGCAATAAGATACGTTGGACTGCAGTGGAAAAGTGTTCAAGAATCATAAAGAATGGCCGGATGTTTCAGTACATCCGGCCGTTCTGATTGAAAAAGCTGAGATGACTGGACTGATATGGAAAAGTATTAGTGAGCAATGCGCTATACTACTTTTTTGTAACAATCCAAAGCGGACTGGTACGGTAGGGCATTTGTGATTAACGTGCCAGATAATACAAGGCCGGGGACTTTTTCTAAAGCCCCCGGCCTTCGTTTCTGCAATATACCTAAAATACTTTACTTCTTCATGGACTTGTGATAAGCCAACGCGTCCTCTCTGCTTGAAAAACCGTAAAAAGTCCCTTCCTCGGCATGCTGGCTGAGCGCTTCCTCATCCAGATAGCCTTCTACGACAAACTGCCCTTTTTGAACTTCACCCTGCTCCCGCTGGCACTCGTGGATGTGAAGAGCCGTATCTTCCCGGAAATCCTGTGCCTGAAGATCATAGATCATGCACGTTCCATCGATCAGGTAAAAAAAAGCAAGCGCATTATTCCAAAGGATTGATGCCGTCCACGGATACTTTTTTGCAGCACTCCACCAAGAAATAACTGTTTCCCCGGATGAGATGAAGTATTATAATGACTATACTCAAAACGACAAATCGGGATTATGGAGAAAAAATGAGACGTATCATTGCGTATTTATTGGTGTTCTGCATCGCATTTTCTCTTGCAGGATGCGGAAACAGAAACGACAAAGCTTCCGACGATCCCAGGGCGGTAGAAAAAATCGTCGAGGAGATTGCGGTGGATTATGGAACTTACGGCGCAGAAGCAGAAGACAGGATCAATACATTACTGAAAAAACTGTCCGATATAGACAAAGGCACGGGAACGCGATGGAAGGAAATCATGGATCTGTGGAGATCCGGCGAACTCGGCCGGCCGCTCCATTACGATGTCCTGCCTGACGGGCTGCCTGATACGGATGAACTCTGCATCGTCGTCCTCGGCTTCCAGCTGAATCCTGACGGAACGATGAAGGAAGAACTGGTCGAGCGCCTTACAGCTGCACTGAACAGCGCGAAAAAGTACCCGCGCGCGTACGTTGTCTGTACCGGCGGCGGAACGGCTTCTGAGAACGAATCCGCTTCGGAAGCAGGAGAGATGGCGAAGTGGCTGATAGGGCAGGGCGTTGAGAAAAACCGGGTCATTGTGGAAGACAATTCCATCACCACCGCCCAAAATGCCATTTTCACCTATGACATTCTGACATCCCTCTATCCGTCTGTAAAGAAACTTGCCATCGTATCAAGCGACTATCACATCGCGACCGGAGAAC
>JAEEGL014244990.1_pt1 | contig 29642 bp, 33 predicted proteins | sample 9134231 | NCBI WGS metagenome assembly JAEEGL01 (sample SAMN16246548, study PRJNA631951) | gut metagenome | biome: gut microbiome; feature: rumen; material: fiber-attached | host: Bos | place: Iran: Karaj | collected 2018-10
AAATAACCCACTATCACGCCCTGCTCCTTCACCACAAACGCCAGGAACGACTTGCTCCGCTGTATCTTTCTCATGGTCTTCTCGTCAAACCCGTGAGGCTTGAAGTACGTAAACGCCTCCTCCGGCTGTTCCTGAAAGAACCTCACCAACGCTTCCACGTCCCCTTCCTCTAAATACTCCACGGCATACTCCCCCTGATAGCGGCTCAGCACCTCCTCCATTCCCCTCAACTTTCGTCCATAGATTACTCCGAACAGCTGCGAGTTCAACGCCTCAATAGCATCCCACACCCAAGGACACTTCTCCCTCAGGATATGAGCTAACGCGTACAACATAATTCAAACATCGTCATCGACCTCATCCCAAACCGCTCATGCAGTTCCTGATAGGTCTTCAATATTCTCTCTAAAAAGGCAAAGTTCTCATTTATATTCGCCCCGAAGTTATGCGGATGCCACCACAAGTGGTACACCTCATCATGTCGGGCAGCATATTCCATTTCCTTCTTAATTCTGCGGAACCTCAAACCTTCCAAGAAAACCAACCTACGGGAATAGGGACGCAGGAAACGACTGGCGGGAATATTCATCAGCTCCGCTTCCTTATATTCCAACGGATACGAATTCATACCCGACAAGACAAAATAGGAAATCCACCAGGTCAAGCTATATCACCAAGCAAGACATACTTCCTTTTTTTGTTCACCAAGAAACATAGAGGACACAAAGATTTCTCAATAGCCCATTATCTTTTAATCTGTAAGGTCTGAAATGTTCGGCTAATAGCGCTAATATCCTAATTCCTGAGCTACCCGCCCAATTAGTTTATTGATATATGAATCCATATCCGCGACATGCTGTCTATTTGCCAATATGTATAATGATAACTCATTGACACGAAAATGTTTAAAAACATCATCGCCCACAGTTGACAAAACAAATCTCACATAAATTCTAAAACGACGCGTTGCATAACCAGGTTCATCTTTCTCATCATTGGCACCAATAAAGAAAAACGAAGCTTTCGGATCACGCTTCAATACATCAAGCATAATATTGAACAGCGTATAGAAAATGGTACGCGGTTCGAAAGTACCTGTCCGTAGACTGAACTTGTTTTCACTGAGCATATTTGCCTTGTCAAAGAACTTCAGGCAATAGGAATGTTCAATGTAACGTTCTACTCGAACAATATAGGTATGATGCGACTTGTCCGACTTAAAGCGATACTGCAACGTATATTCCAGCACGTCATCAGTATTGCTCCGGTCGTTCATCTGAAAGATAAACGGATAGCCGTCAGTCATATCTGCCATAGCCCCTAAATCAGTTGTTTGTAGACGGGTATACGCACTCTTTCTCTTTCTTGTGGAGTAACGGCTACAGCCCCTGGCGTAGCATCATAATAATCCACGGGATAGCGGTACTTCCCATTAGGCATAAGCACCGTCGTTACTCGGCGCACCAATTTCAGTCCCTCGTTCGTCGTAATAATAGTCTCTTTAGTGCCAATGATCTTTCCCATATCACAAATACTTTTCGTTTCGTTGGCAAAATTACATTATTTTTTTGAAACCACCAAACTTTCCCCCACTTTTCTCACCTTCTCCAATTTTCTCTAATCTGTGAGATCTGTGGGATCTGTGTGACATTCTCAATTCTCTATACGCATAAGCGTATGCCTCCGCCATCTTCTGGATATCAAACCTCTTCGCCCTTTCATAGCATCGGTCTGCCACCTCTTGGTAATACTCGCGGTCATCATGCAACTGGCGGATGATTCGGGCCAATGCCTCCGCATCCTCATGCGGAAACAAGATGCCATAGCCTTGCGTCACCTCACGCAGACCATTCACATCACTCGCCACAAAAGGCTTACCAGCCGACATACCCTCGATGTTCGACAGCGACAGCCCCTCCCAGTGCGATGACATCACCACCACATCAGCCGTCTTCAGAATCCTCGGCACATCCGTCCGAAGCCCCAAAAGCTTCACCTGGTCTCCCAATTGTAAATTATCAATTATCAATTCTAAATTGGCACGTCTCGTGCCGTCGCCAACTAACCACAGCTCATACTCCTCCTTCGGCAGCAACGCCATCGCCCTAATCAGCGTATCCTGGTCCTTCGCCTCCCGGAATCCAGCCACCATCACGATGACGAACTTTCCCGACCTCATCTCCGCTATCGGCTCAGCCCCATGTATCGCCTCTACATCCACCCCATTGTTAATCGTACAAATGTTATCGTTCCCGTTCTCAATCTGTGAGATCTGTGGGATCTGTGTGCCGAGGTACAATCGTAGCCTTTCCTCCGCAATTTCCGAAATACAGATAATCTTATCATAGCGACCATACATCCACCTGTCCACAAATCGCAGCAATCCACCATTCTCCCGCTTGCGATTATTCGTACTATGCTCCGTCGTCACCAACCTCTTCCTGCACACGATATTCGCAATAGCCGCAAACAATTGCGGCGAGGAGTTATGCGTATGCACAATGTCATACTGCCGCATAATCCGGGCTAACCTGATAATGTGCAACGGACTATACACGGACTTTCCCAACCGATAGATGCGGCACTCCGGGCACTCCCGTTCCAACCGCTCCATCAGCGCCGTCCATTCTCCATCGAACACCACTACTCCCACCTCATGCCCCAAGGCCCGGAACCTCGGCATCAGGTTCACCACCAGCACCTCCGCTCCCCCCGTCCGCAACGACGTTATCACATGCAGTATTCTCATTTTCTTATTCTTTCTTCACTATTCATTAGCGAAGCACATAGTGACATTATCCATACTAAAATTTGGTAGTTTCAAAAATAATCCGTAACTTTGCGGCAAAAAGTGCGAGGTATGAAAAAAAGTTCTGTTTTGAAACGTTTACAATCGCTGAAAGCTCAGCTGAGCACAGTCGGAGTTAGCCGGTTAGGTCTTTTTGGCTCCACTGTTCGTGGTGAGAACTCTTCAAAAAGTGATATTGACATACTTATTGATTTCAATGCAGACCAAGAGACATACCTTAACTTCTTGATTGCTTGTCAGATTCTGGAAGATAGTTTCAAACGTCACAAGCTTGATGTTGTGACACTCAAAGGTCTTAGTCCTTACATTGGGCAGACTATTCTTAGGGAGGTTGAATATGTATAAATCATATATACCATATCTTCAGCATATCCTCGACGAATGCATTTATGTGCGTTCTGTCATAACTGACGAGATGGAGATTGAGCAGTTCTTATGTGATGAAACATTGAAGCGAGCTGTTACTCGCAGTCTTTCCATCATTGGTGAGGCCACAAAGAAAATTCCTGCAGATGTGAAATATGCATGGCAGAGCATTTCTTGGCGACAGATGGCAGGCATGCGTGATCGTCTGGTCCACGATTATATGGGTGTAAACTATAATATTGTTTGGGATGTGGCGAAGAATATCATCCCAACTTTGATTGAACAGATACAAGTGATTATAGAATCTAATGACGAAGGGATCGCATAGTTCCGTGATATCCGTGAGATCTGTGTGACACTTTTTCCCTCTTACTTCTTACCTCTTACCTTTATGCACATCAAGAATGTGCATAAATTTCCCTACCGGCATCACCCAGTTCCACCACCACTTCAATTTGGGGACAGAAGCCTCCCATACGGGGGGAGGTTGGGAGGGGGCTACACAGCACCTAAACCGCCAGTAATTGATAGCCGCCTTCACCTTAACTTTGAATGGTACTGGGTATTCTGTCATCTCCGCGTATGTCATCATAGTAGCAACAGGACTATTCATCCTCACTTTTACGATGCCAGCCGTGAGGCCATCAGCCTGATACTCCGCCCAATAAATCACCCGATTGAAATAGCGCAGCTTGTATCTCGTGGCAATCCTGTTCCATACCAACATCTCTGGGCAAAACCGCTCCCCGTCAATCTCCGGGAAAGGGAACTCCCTTAATACAGATGTCCGAAACACCTCCTTCATATCCCCCGTCACGCCATACTTAAACCTTACGGCAATGGAGGTATCGTCTATCACCTCCGCAGGCAGTCCACTTCCAATTACCTTCCCCTCAAACGTTCCATCCAGTCCACATACACCCGCGAAAGAGCAATCATCACGAATACCCTCATAAGCCTTCGCCACAATCTCTAATGCGTCAGGCGGCAGCATATCATCACTGTCAACAATAAAGAACAGCTCCCCTTGCGCCTCCTTCACTCCCCTATTTATCGCCCTATGCTTCCCCCCATTCTCCTGACGAAAGTATCGAATCGGGAAAAAAGTCCCCTCCCTACGGGAAAGGCTACGGGTAGGCGAGCTTTGCTCGGGAATGAGGGTTAGGGAGAGGCTTTTCGTGTCATCGACACTCCCGTCATCCACAATCACCCACTCAAAGTCCCTGAATGTCTGCTTGCACAGACTCTCATAGACTCGTGGCAACAGATGTGCCCGATTATAGGTGGGAGTAAAAACAGTTATAAGCATAAAACATAAAATTGTTATAGACGCCCTTCTTATATGTGGAGGGCCGGGGAGAGGCTCCTATTTATCACCTCCTCTGGTGCCAAGTATTGTTCGTAATAAGCTCTGGCACCCTGTTCCAATTGTCTGCGATAATTACGATCTTCCCTCAACTTGCAAACAGCCTCACGCAGTTCCTGTGGATTATTGACAATATGGATGTTTCGGCCATGAACCAGACCTTCACCAGGCATCATGCGGGTCAATGGAGTTGAAATAATCGCCTTACCCATACAAAGATACTCTGCCAATTTCCATCCATGACACATACCCACCGTAGGTGTATTAAACACGCACACAGAGCTTCGAGTCCCATCTACATACTTTCGGGCTGATATCCGTTTTCTGAGTATCCACTCCTTATATTTCTCCAGATATTTAGGATAATCAGGCATTGCATCGTCTTGCAAACCACCTATATAGTAAAGTCCCCCTTCTACTTTCAGTCCAAGTTCCTTGCAGATTCTCAGGAAAGCACCACGTGCAGCATTCGTTGTCTTATCCATATAGGGCTTGCACCAGAGCGTGGACGCATGAAACACATAGCCTTCTTGGACTGACATATCAGCCTTTGGCTGGTAACAGTCCAGTTCAAGTCTGCGCACAAAGCTATAAGCATAGTCACCCATCATCCGCCACATTGGGATTGTCGTGTGCTTCCTGCTCTTCCAGCAGTTTCTCAGTCCCCGCCATAGTGCAGCAAGAGGTTTCTCGATGCGTATGCCGAAGCCCGGCCCAATGGCAATAACCTTATCAAACTTCCGCAGTTGCTCTTCTGTCACGTTGACCTTCGCATACACTTCAGCCCACTGATAGCGGTCTGGGAATACCGTGTCGTAATCACCATAGTCAATAAAGATTCGCCTTTCCCTTCCATCGTCCATAATGACCAATAAAGGCATCCCAGAGATATACTCCATAAAGTCATCATAGCGAATCGCCACAAAAGGAGCAACGTCAAAGTGGATAGATACAACGTCATATATCTTTGCGATGCCATAGAGATACCAGGTCGCATAGTTATAGCGGACACGCGGATCAACAACAAACCTCATCCTTTCAACGCTTGCGCCTGCATCAAAATTCTATTCACCACCACTTCTGGAGCCAAGTATTGCTCATAATATACCCGTGCCCCTTTTTCCAACTGCTTACGGTATTCCACATCCTCCCTTATCCTAATGACAGCATCGTAGATTTCCTCTGGTGTTTGGACGAAATGAACGTTTTTGCCATGCACCAGCCCTTCGCCTGGCATCTCGCGGGTCAACTGAGTCGAGATGATGGCCTTGCCCATACAAAGGTACTCGGCTAACTTCCATCCGTGACACTCACAGACCGACGGAGTATTGAACACCACGAACGACTCTTTCGTCTTCTTAATGTAGTCATCCATGCTCAACCGGCTCTCATAGATAAAATCTTTGTACTCCTCCTTATACCGCCCATAGTCCGGCATCTCGCTCAGCACCGCTGGCGACTCCCCAAGATAGAACAGTCCACCTTCTATTTCCACTCCTGCTTGCTGGCAAGCCTTCAGGAACTCCCCCCGAAACTTATTGGTACACGTCCATGCAAACTCGTTGTACCAGAGGGTGGAAGCGTGGAAAATATAATTAGGCTTGATGGTCGCAGGAGTCTCGTATGCTTCAATCCTTCTTCGTCTGACAAACGAATATAGGTAATCCCTCAGATATAGTTTAGCACTAATGGATGTATGTCCGCGAGCCTTCATATAGTTGACCAAGAAGTCGGCCAATACCTTAGCCTTACTATCCAGCGTAATACCAAAGGCTGGGCCAATGGCCATTAGCTTGGGATACCGCTCAGCATCACCAAAAGCCATATTAAATTTGGCATAGACATCGCACCACTCGTAACGATCAAGGGCGATAATCTCCCTATCTTCGAAGTCTATGAATACCTTATATTGCCAGCCTCCATCTTCAATAATAGCAGGCATCCCGCTATTATATTCTTTCACCGAGGAATAGCTCAAGCACTCAAAGGGCTTCACCTGATATGTGATTGCTTTATGCCCGAACAGTCTGCGAAGTCCTAAAACGTAATAGCTGGAATAATTATACTTACAACGTGTATCAATGATAACCTTCACTTCACGCAATTATCTTATAGGTTGTAAAATTTGTCTCTCTCATAGTTGTGGTCGTACTCATATTGTTCATTTATCCAGTCCCCTTCACGTACACCGTCAGTAAAGAAGGTTTTATAGGGATCTATCAAGATACCCCATGCCAACACAATTCGCATAAACAGAGCAAAAAACATTACCGTCAGGAATGCCCGTAGCTGTATTCCCTTCATTCCCTTACAAAACCTAGTTAGCATGATAATGATTCCCATTATACCATACCATGCAATTCGTCCTCCATCACCTGATTTGCAAAACAACAAGAGGATGCCACAGAACATCAAGTAAAGATTCAGATATGATAATGTTTCCTTATCACGTTTAACAATTTTATAGTTCTGATACATTATATACAGAAACAGAAATGACTCAACAACATACTCATATCGAAACCCAATTTCCGCAGCACTTGCATGTTTTGAAACATTTTCAATACCTGTCAGATTTCCAGCAAAGGTAAACATACTACCAATGCCTATCAACCCCAATCCTAAAAGAATGAGCATTACAACTACTATTTTCTCGAACTGCCATTTACGAAGCGGCAAAAAATACAACACTGCCATTATAGCAGCAGAATTGTGCGTCATCGCGGCCAATGCTATAACCATCATATATTGCCATAATTTTCTCTTTGTATAATATGGTAATCCTAACCAAACGATACCAGCAGCCAATACTTGACGCAGATAGGTAAATGTAAAAAAGAACATCAGTCCCAAAAACACCAACAAGGCAAAAAAAGGATAGTCAGTATATCGATAGAAGCAGATGGCATATACAGTATATAATAATAACGTATATACCAATATGAAAATATAACGATTGGGAGTGTACATTCCAATTAGCGTATTGATGAGTCCATACGCAGGCTCTTTGAGAAAGAGCATAACGAATGTTTCATTCATAATGCCTTCTCCGTTTGCAAAACGATCTGCATTAGCCGTAAACGCCTCACAATATATGTATCGGTCATAACCACCCAACATATCACTGACACCGACGAATGTGCCAAGAGACAACATATAGGCGCCGAACAAGTATGGTGAGACCTTCTTTCTATTGCCAAATTGCAGCAATGCCAAGACGGCAGTAAAAACAAAGATAACGATATATGGCAACATAAACTTCTTATGCTTCTAAGAACTGATACAGTTTATTTATCTCACTGGAATTATCATAAACATGGTTATGCAGATAGTCAATATATCTGTTTTTCAAATCAACATCACTTATCAATTCCATGATTTTAGCAGCCACATCTTCACCAGACATTTCGCAGATACTGGCATTCACCCTGTCTTCAAACTGATCATTTACTGTTGAGAAGTTGGTGACCACGATAGGTTTGCACAGTATTTTTGCTTCATCAAGTGCTATTGACTTTCCTTCAAATCTTGATGGATGAACATAGATGTCGCAGGCTTTGATATATGGGTAAGGATTGTACTGGATGCCCACAAAAAAGAAACAATCTTCCAAACCAGCCTCTCTTATTCTGTCAACCAAATCAGTTTCTATGATTTTGCCAATCTGTAACCATACAAAAGGGATATGCTCTCTTTTCAAAATCTTTGCTGCATCAATCGCGAAATCCCATCCTTTTCGCCGGCACAGATGTCCAAGCGTTGCAAGAATCACTTTGTCCTTTGGTATTTCAATACCGATGGGGGCTTCTGCCTGCTGGCAAATCAGTCCTGGTGAAGAAATATTTTCCATGACAGAGATTTTATCTGCATATTCTGGGAAATAATCTTTCAGTACTTGGACACAAGTATCAGAAATAGAGTAGATGTGATCTACAAAAGCATAATACTTCTTGTCTGCTTTATAATAGTAGGACCACTTACTATAGTCATTATGGAAAAAAGCCACCTTTTTCTTCCCTTTTAACTTGTCCACCATATAGTATAACTGCTGTTGCCCACCATAATCTACTATCAAATCAAATTCTTCGTCAGTGAATCTTGGTAAAAGCTTGGCCAAAAACACGCCTGCTTTCGCTCTGTCAATGCGGGACAGAACCATTCGAAGCAAGGATTCCAATGCCAACCATAGACGAAACCGTCTCATGAGATGGATGACACCAATCATTCCACAATGCAAGTCTTCAATATCTTGACGATGATGAATGATTACATCCTTTGGTATGTAATTTTTTAACACATCTCCCTGCTTTGACAACAATAACAGGTGTGTCTCATATTTCTTACGATCAAAGACATTTAGGAGATTTACGATACTCTTGGAAACCCCTCCCGATTGGAGAGTTCCTATGACAAATAATACAGCCTTCTTCACCTAAACTGACATACTCTTTAGTGAGTATACAAATCTTGTAATGCTAAACCTATAACACAATAATGTAAAAACGACACAGAGTATCACCTTCAAAACAAGAACTGCCCATAAAGATGTCCATTCTATCAATTGTGAATATGGAATAGGCAAATACCTCTCAACTGAATGGGCAGATAGTATTATAAGCGAGTGCACCCCAAACCACTCAAATATCTTTCCGACTTTCAATTTTATCAGTATTTTGGACAAATAAAAAATGGAAACTGTTCCACCTATGGAGCATAACACGGCAAGGGGTAAATTCTTATACTCACTGACCATCATACCAATACTGTAAAAACGATACAGTACAATCCAGCATAAGACTAAGGTAAGAAACACACAAGTCGGAATACGATCTCTATATAGACGAATCAAATAACCCAAACTATAAAAAGCAAGTGCTGACATTCCAGCCATCAATGCGAACGGACACTCAAAAGGGACAAACCTCTTTAGTTCTATAAAAAGAACACCAAAAAAAAATGCCAAAATTGCCACATAAATGTCCTTCTTCATTCTGAATATAATACCAAATCCCATTCTACACCAAAATAAAGCCGGCAAAAACCATATGGGAACGCTATTAGAACAAATTGACCCAGTAGGAAAGAACAGAGCCCAAAACATCAAACAGACTTGATTTACATTATTTGAGAAAATAAAGAAATGTACTATACTGGTATATAGCAACAGAATTCCCATCGTAAAATAAAAAGGAAGTACAAGACGTTTAAACTCTTTCTTTATACTATCTACGCATACTGGCCTCTTATGAAAATAACCAGAAATCAAAAAGAACATTGGCATAAGAAAAGAAGACAGGAACTTCTGTGTGTTTGGAATACATTCAAAGTGATACAAAATTAAAAGAATTATTCCTACTCCTTTCATAATATCGATGACACTATCCCTGTGAAGAACTTTATTTTCATTTGAACTTTCAGTTATTGCTTTTTCTAATTCTATTTTCACCATGCGTCGAACGAACTATGCTATCAACTTCCTAATCAACAATAATAACAATGTATTTAGCTTTATCTGTTTTTTCACTTACTATAGTACATGAAAAACACAATTACTATATCGTGTAGCGGGAATTCAAAATTCTTGCAGGTATTCCAATTATAGTAGCATTCTCTTCATCAAAAGATTTTGTCACAACAGCACCAGCCCCAATCTTTATGTTATTAGCTATCGTTACATCTCCTATCACTGAACTGCCTACACCAAACTCTACATTGTCGCCAATAACAGGCACACCGCTTGAACTATTGCCAACACAATTGCAGCCATGAAATGCCACATTTTTCCCGATGCGGGCTTCATAATTAACAACGACAAAGCCCGCATGATATATCTTTAATCCACAATCGCAGGAGTTAAGACCTATCTCTAATCCGAGCAATGCGCCTAATTTCTCCATCTTGCGACGATAATATATCATAAAGATATCATTCAAAATGTTACTCCACTTATGCGTAATCTTATAACTATTGTTGTGGTAATATTCAGTAAAACGCAACAAGCGAACATAGCGGTATATTCGCATAGAATTTCCATTATACAATAGAGAACTTAGCATACCCTTTAGTCCGCTTGTGTATCCCCTATAGAAACACTTTTCTTCAGACAAGAAACGGTTCAAATCTTTACGTGTCTTTATCACTGCTTTATACTGTTTACATTAATTGCCTATACTAACACGGCTGAAACGAGATCTCCTAAAACTAAAGAATTATTATCAATGTTTTCTTTAGTTTGCTACACTATTTCGAATGTTGATTTCTGAGGGAACTTTCTTTCAAATAATTCCACAACCTTGGGTTTTAATACCTCATAATCCTCATATGTGCAATCCGACGAATCGTTCAAGCAAAGAGATTTTATTTTATTATCGAACAGCAGTTGTTCAACAGCGGGCAGACAATTTTCTCGTAGCTGTACAACCTTGCGTTCTGTTAGTACATTGACAGGAAAGAACATACCCGATGCCAACTGCCAGTAACGGTAATAATAATTATTTAACTGTACATTGTCTCTAAATCTCGTACAACTTGACGCAATCATCTCTGGTTCTGCCTCGTATGCTTCCTGACAAACAGATTTCAAAAAAGCCTTTTCATTATGTGGAGTATAGAAATGCTGGAATTCTGTTCTACCAAATAAAGTGATCAGAAGTGCATTTATTCTATATTTCCAACTCAGATAGCTACCAAACCAACCTCTTATGTTTCGTTTCGTCACTTCTTTACGATTGAAATGGGCATTTAATACATGAATGTCACAAAATTCCATAATACTGATCCCCCATTTATCTTTGGCATCATAACATCTGCCAGAAAACACATGTTCATAAGTACCATCGCATGGTAGGCCATCTCGAAAATAATATTCTGGAGATATGGGGCTATTTATGAACATGTCATCATTAAATACCACGTAATACTCAGAAAGTTCCGGTATTCGATGTATGTTATCTTCAATGGTGTTTGCTTGAAATGAAGGAAGATATTTTGATGGTATAAAATCCTGGTGGTCAACATACGCTAACTTCGGGTGATTATAGTTCAACCACTCAGGCCGCTGGTTGTCTGCGACAAAGTACACTCTATTTACCCAAGGTGCATACTTTTCCACAGCTCGGAACCAATATCTCAATAACCCCCAATCACGAAACCGAACATCTGAATTTTGAAGAGCAGTCCCCTTATAAAATGCCTTTTTCTTTTGCCATTCTACATCGGAGCCGTCCACCCAAAATATTACAAAATCTATATCCATTTTCTTCACAATCTATCTATATGTTTAGAATATAGTTGCTAATCATGAAAAACGCATGGTATTTTGACAAAAGATGGTTCTATCAGATGCGCCTTACTACTCTTCTCTGGATTATTATACCAATGATCTGGTGAGACGACGATTTTATTTTCATTCCTACTCAAATATTGTGCCCACCAACTTAATGTGGAATTAGAAATTATGAAATGCTTACAGCAATACATCATTCTAAATGTTTCCCATAAAGGATTATTGTCAGGTTCGTAATATTTCTCTCCTTCAATTGCCATTTCTTTCCTTACCCATTCAATATCATTTGAGAAGAAGAAGAAAACGGGATTCTCTACATGGCACTTAATATAATCTATTGCTCTCATATAGTATGATTTGTCACAAACGTAAAAATCCCTTTTGAATGCATCACTTAAAAAATCGCCACGCCTTACATGAACACATACAGAGTTCTTCTTTTCAAGAACATCGTACAGATGTTGGTTATCTTCTAATATCGGATATTTTGGGGTAAATTCTTTTTTCAAAATACCCTTTATGTCATCAAAATACTTAGAGTTTTCAAACTTACCGTATACAATTATATTTTTTGAACTTTGTTTTGGTATATCAGATATAGAATCATCATAGCATTTAAAAATTACGCCTCGTTTTTCAAGCAATTTATACCAAAAATTTTTAGTGCTTCTGAAAAAGGGAATATAAGCTCCCGCTAGGTCAACACAGAACTTATATAAAAGATAAAGGAACTTTACCCACCCCGCATATTTTAGAACTAAATTACATCTATTAACTTGATACGGAATAACATTGAGATCCGCTAAAGTGTCATTATATCCGGATTCTTGAGCGTTGGAATAAACCAGACTAAAATTGAAAACGAAATCATCTTTATTATCTCGTTCCTGCCTCAACTTACGTATAAAGGCATATTGGAACATTTGGTTACCTGTTCTTCCAGAGAAATAAGCAGCAATCATTTCAAACAAATCTCCTTATTATTTATTCTGTCAATCTTTGTTTTCACATAATAACAAAATTTGAGAAATAATGGAATTTCTTTCGTGAAACGTCTTTTAATTGTTTTATTGGAATCGTTGTGTCTTAGTTTTACAAATAAATCACTTTCATATTTACTCAAATATCCAATTTCTTCTGCATACAAAACCATCATATACAATATGTTCATTTCCTTTCTATGTTCATATACATATTTATTAAAATATGATTCATCATCCCAAGGCGCAATAATACGGTTTAACAAATCGACGGATACCATATCTACATGAGTTTTACACATTCTATATATTTCCTGTGATTTTCCACAGAAAAAAGCTGCATGGACATAAATATATAAGTCTGTATCAATATACGATGAACTCCTTTTCAGATTTATATGTCTACTTCCCCTCTTATATAAGGATGTTTTCTCTATCATAGCGTCTGTTGCATGATAGGCAACAATCATATCATTATCCTGTAAAAGAACTCGAAAATGATTCCAAAAGGAGGATGGCTTATTTAAGACTTCTGCATTCCCATTAAAATAGAAACAATAATCGTATAACGGATTTTGATTATCATATATATATTTCATTTTAAACAATGTCACTATAGGCCACGGATAGTCTTTTATACAATCTACCTTGTCTACAAAAATGAGATTTTCATTATCAATATAGTTACTATATTCATTCAAGCCATCAGAAATAATGACAATATGCTTTTCGTCACCAGGCAACAAATATGCAAGAGATTTCAAAAAACCGTCAAACCATAATTTGTATCTTCCAGTACATATATAATATATTCCTAATATTTTCATAAACCTATTTTTAATTACTTTATAAATAACATTGTTTCCGATTCAGAATTGTATTCATATTGTTTATAGCCAGACTGTTTACAAATAGAAATATCTTCATGATTGCTTCTTTTAACGACAATTACATCTGCAAGTTTTCTCTTCACTGCTAAATACTGATCCTCATACATTTCTTTTGTTTCTCCATTTTGTCGTATCCAATAACGGCAAGCAGGAAGAGATTCCGATAGGATACCATAGCCAACATCAGTTCCACGCAAATACAAAATTTTGGCTTTGTTTTTTGACTTTATCAAATTTGCGTTGAAATAGAATTCTTCCCTTATAGGATTGTTTTTTAGTTGTGTGAAATATGCTGATGAATTGAAACGTTGGTCAGACAAATGCCAGTATCGGATATGTAACAGAGAACATACAGCTACTAAAGCGATTGCAACACATACCTCCATTTCCTTCCTTTGAAATGTAACATAATCTTTCAGCATATATACGACACCGATCACTCCAAACAACAAAAAAGGTGTACATACGATAAAATAGTAATATCGAGAATAAATATTGGTGGCAAGTAGAAAATACAATCCAGAAACTAAAGGAAAGACAGTATATCTCTTCATATATTTGATTATAATAGGAACAATTATTGAGAACAATATACAAAGTATAATTGATACATTTTCAACCGCTTTAATAATAAACAGTAAAGGTGGTGAATAACTATTTTCTGCTCGCAAATTTTGCATCGTTTTCATCGTGTTAACAAAATATTCACGTACAAAATCATTCCAACAACCTATTATACTAAAATATACAAAAAAAGGTAGTATCACAACAAATACGCCCACAAATAGTGCAAGATGCGAGAACCAGATATTTAAACGACGTTTATACATTTCGTATGCCATGAAAACATATAGGCATCCAAACATCAGAGAAACATTATATTTAATAAATAGGACAGAAGCTGTACATCCTCCTAAAATACAAAATGAAAAATAAGTACTCCGAGGATTCGGATTATCATAAAGGATGCTACATGCCTGATATAAGGATATTAAGATAAATGGAAGGCAAAAATCTTCCGCTCTAATTTCATTCTGAGTAAAAACATTGAAATAGGCAAGTCCCATTAGCAATGCACATAAAAATGAAAGATTGGTATCTTTCAAAAAAATCTTTGAAATTTTATAAGTATAATAAAACACAATTCCATAGCTTAGACAGCTAAGAACATACATTCCTATATAATTAGTCTTGCTAATCAAATATCCACAACCATAAATCAGCCACAATAATGGACCTTTGGAATCAGCAAAATCTGCATAAGGTTTCAAACCATTCATCCATGCCCTGCCACATGCAAAGAAAACAGAAGAATCCATTCTGTCAAACAAATCATGCGTACAAGAATCTGGAGAAACAAAAAAAAGTATTGTTGCAGCATAGACTAGCAGCTTTAGAAATACCAAAAAGGAATCTTTATTATTCATGTGACACATATTCTCTTATTATATAGACAGGCCTTTTCTTGGTCTCATCAAAAATACGCCCAACATATTCTCCCAGAATCCCAATAGACATCAAAATCACACCACTGAAAAATAAAATTACGACAACAAGCGTTGTGAAACCTCGCACCGAATCACCATAAATCAGTGTTTTTATTAAATAGAAAAGCATAAGAATGAAGGCAATAAAGGCAGATATAAAACCCATTATTGCCGAAATCCGCAATGGCAACATCGTAAAACTTACGATACCCTCTATTGCCAACTCCAGGAGTTGAGCAAGTCCCCAATGACTATTTCCCTTATCTCTATTACCTCTATCAAAAAGTAATTCTTTCTTTTTAAAACCAATCCAACAGAACAATCCTTTTGTATATCTATCACTTTCTCGTAATTCTCTCAATGCATTTATGCATTTTCTATCCAGCAGTCGAAAATCCCCTACATTTTCGAGAATTTTGTATTTTGTTGCTTTATTCAGCAATTTGTAATACATTAAGGACATCATTTTTCTGAATAGACTTTCTTTACCACGAGATTTTCTTTTTGCATAAACATCATCATAGCCCTGTTCCCAATATTCAATCATTGTTGGTATTAGGGTTGGTGGATCTTGCAAATCTGCATCAAGTATTATAGCACAATCTCCTCTTGCATAATCAAAACCAGCCAACATAGCTCTCTCTTTCCCAAAATTACGAGATAAATCAATGTAGGATACCCGTTTATCTTTAGCTGATAAATACTGTATAATTTCTAACGTGGCATCTGTGCTTCCATCATTAATAAACAACACTTCCCATTTATATCTCACATATTGATCTATAGTATCTGTAATTGAAGTATACAATAATTTAATAGAATCTTCTTCATTATAACACGGAATAATTAAACTTATCTTTTTCATATTGATATTATTCAATTGTCTATGTAGTTCATATATGATACCTTATATTTCCTTTGAGAGGAACTTCATTATCTATGCAGAACAGTTTTTAATTGTCTAAAAATAGCGCCCTACTTCTAAAAAATAAAATATCGGAGCTATGTTGATTTGAGTGGATAATGTAGAAAGCAAAACGATAATGTGAATATCGACACAAAAAGTCATCGGTACACCTAATCCCTTCAAATCTAAAGCCTTATGCCAATCATTAGACGAAGAGTCAAAGCCTTGTTTATTATAGACATTTATCTTTACCCACACGATTCGACATAGACCCAAAATATCTTCGTATGGTGAAGAGTTCCCAAGCCTCAAATATCCTCTTCCTCTGACATTTTGGAGTAATTTCTCCATTCATATTGCCCACAAAGGTCTAAGAAAAATTTTAACAAGGGCTAGGTATCTGGAACTCTGCACCATACGGAGTAAAATATACCTCGATGTCCCTATAGCTGTACATAGTATTTAATCTCCAAATAAGTTGATAAATCCATAGTAACTATGCAAGATTTCTAATATTATGTATATAACTATTTTCTATTATAATACCAAAAATATAGTTTGTTAAGATATCTAGATATATTTAAAAATATAGATATATGAAGTATCAAATTTGATCTCCAATTACGCTCATTTGAAGCATAAGTCTTTATCAAATGATACTCCATCTTCTTGACTATATAATCTTCTTTCTGAAATATATCCCACCACCTCTGATATTTTACCTTAACTTCATCATGGAATTTAAAAGAACACTCTTTAAATCTTTCATTAAAAACTTTATCACGTGAATGAGAAATACTCTCAGAAGAGGCCCTATATAAAACTGTTGGAATCTTAATCAAATGGAATTTTATATTGGAATTTGCTACTGCTAAAAAAAAAGGATAATCTTCAAACATAGGATACCTTTCATTATAAAGACCAACTTTCTGATATACTGTTTTTCGAAAATAACAACCAGGTGTAATATTAAATTGCTTTGATAAGATATGTCGTAATTGGAAATGTGCATCTTTACAAAAAAAGAAATATAATTTCGAATCTGGTAACAATATCTTATTCTTGATTATTCCATTCTCATCAGTAAATGAATAATATTGCGAAACAACCGCCTCCATATCTGATGTCGTATTTGAAATAAGATCTTGAAACGCATTAGGAAGAAACATGTCATCCCCAGCAATAATTTTTATCCATTCCCCTTTACACTCTTTCACCCCACGGTTACAGTTTGCAGGAACACCAGTATTTATTGGGGTCGTAATTTGCAATGATCGGACAAAACGTTCTTCAAAAGTCTTTAGCCAAGATTTAGATTTTTCTACTGTATCATCCTGCGAACAATCATCAGAAATAATCAACTCTATATTCTGATACGTCTGTTTATAAATACTATCCAAGCACTCTAAAATGTACTTGGAGGAGTTATAGGTTATGACTACAACTGATACTAAGGGCGTTTCCATAATAATTATCCAAATTGATTCAAGAGTTCAACCACCTGCGCTGCTTCCCATAGAGTCATCGAGGGACCAATGGGCAGGCTCAACTCCTCGGTTGCGATTTGCTCGGTGATGGGTAATGACAACTGCGGGTTATTCCACTCTGCTTTGGCATAGCACTCCTGCTTGTGTGGGGGGATAGGGTAATGAATCACGGTACCCACTCCATGCCGCTCCAAATAGTCGTGCAGGGCATCACGTTTGCCATTTTCTACTAAAATGGGGAAGAGATGATAGACATTCTGGTCATCTGGCAACAGGTCAGGCAATGATATCAGGGAATTGTTGATATGCTCATAATAGTAATGGGCAATCTCCTTGCGATGCTGATTGTCCTCATCCAGATATTTCAGCTTTACATCCAACACTGCTGCCTGTATCTCATCTAATCGGCTGTTACGGCCTGTGTATTTGAATACGTATTTCTTCTGCGAGCCATAGTTTGCTAAGGCACGGATAGCGTTTGCCAACTCCTCGTCATTGGTGGTCACAGCTCCCCCATCGCCCAACGCCCCGAGGTTCTTGCCTGGATAGAACGAATGCCCAGCAGCATCGCCAAGCGAACCTGTACGTTTAAATGAAGAGTGAAGAGTGAAGAGTGAAGAATTTGCTGCCGCCTTAGAAGAATTATCAATTTTCAATTCTCCATTTTCAATTGGTGCTTTGCACCCATGCGCCTGGGCATTGTCTTCAATCAGCTTTAGATTGTACTTCTTGCAAAGCTGTCCGATTTTCTCGGTATAGGCACAGCGGCCATAGAGGTGTACGATGCAAATGGCCTTGGTACGGGGTGTTATTACCTCTTCAATCCAGTCATCATCGATTTCCAGTGTGTTCAGCCTCGGCTCCACCAATACAGGCTTCAGCCCATTCTCTGTGATGGCAAGGATGGTGGCGATATAGGTATTGGCAGGAACTATCACCTCATCGCCCGGCTGCATCACGCCCATCTCGATGTAGGCACGGAATATCCAGATGAGGGCATCCAGACCGTTGGCACAGCCCACACAGTACTTCGTACCAATAAACTCGGCATAATGTCGTTTGAATCGTTCGTTCTCCTGTCCTTGCAGGTACCAACCGCTATTGACCACCCGGCTCACGGCCTCGTTAATCTCGTCACCATGAAGGGCGGTGACATCTTTTAATGAAAGAAAGGGTATCATTATACTTGTGATTAAACAAATCAGAACAGGGTCACATCCAAATGAAGTGACCAACAATAGCTTGTAATGACAAGCTACTTGCTTATGTCCAAATCAAGAAATAGTTGTGGAGTGAGCACTTGAACAGAATAAAAGCTTCCTGCAGAGATAAACATACGGTCATCTTGACGCTTGATTCTTTCATATAGCTCACGAGCTATCTCGAACTCCTCACGTCTCAAAGCACCCTCAAGGATAACATTTGTGTATATGAATATATTCATATACCGTATTTCTCAGCTAAAGCTTCATCACACAATTCTTCCCAAGAGAAATTCGGGCCAGGATTCCCAAGTATGCCAGCAAGAGCAGAAAGGCCTTTCGTTCCATCTTTGAGGGCATCAACTCTCTGAAGCAATTCCTCCTTTTCTATATCCAATCTTTCTTTCCTTTCCACCTGATTTGTATAGGCTATAAGAGCCTTGTGCAACTGTTTCTCTATCCACATTTGCATAGCCTCCTCACCGCTAAAATGTGGCCTCTCCTTTTCTAAAACGGCATCGTCTAACCTCACATTATATGTGCACATCAGAGAACTTGTTCATACTATCAGCTACAAAATTACACTTTTTTACTGAATCTGCCAAATAATTATGAAAAAAGTCAAGTCAACGGGAGGTTGGAAACTGTTTCTGGTGGCGGCTCAAGAGTTTGGATAGGGTAAACCTGGAGTTTCATCCGGGTAAACTCGAAGTTTAAAGTAAGTAAATTAAATGATTGAAGAACAGTTCACTGATCCATCTAACCTACTTCCGATATGGAAAAAATTACTAGGAATATTTTTCCCTTCTTCATCTATCATAGATTTTAAAATAATATAACCATCCAAGATTTTAATCCAAACACCTTCATTGTCAATATTTAATATCCTTCCTAATTGAGTATCAACGTTCTCCTTATGGAAATCCACAGATGTCACGTAATACTTGCATCCCTTATATTCAATATAAGGAACAGGATATGGGCTAACCAAAGCTCTAAAAAAAGCTTTTTGGTAACTTATAGGTCTGCTAAAGTCTATTTTACAGTCCGCTTTATTTCTTTTTCCGACCCATGTTGCCTTTGACTTGTCATTTGGTTTTAGTATTATGTTTCCTTGCAAATAACCATCAATAATCTCACCAAGATGTTCTTCTACATATTTATTATTCTGAACCATGAAGTCCCTTGCTGTATCTTTATGATTATTTCTGAATGCCTTTTGATGTATAATAGGACCGTCATCCATATATTCATTCATCAAATGAATTGTTAATCCTATATATTCTTCATCATTAATAACAGCCCATACTGTAGAGTGTAACCCACGATACTTAGGCAACAGAGAATAATGGACATTAATGCACACATTATTGTCAGTTACTTTCTTTGGAATTAATGGTTTATATCCCGAAACTACAATTGTTCGATTGGACATACTCATCAATTCCGACTCATCGAACATTTCTCCTGTAAGGAGTGAGGCCACATCATCATCTGTAGAAATCAGGTCAACCACACCAAATGTTTTGGTCAAACTTTTGTAAGCTGATATTGCCCCCCAACCATTACCAATAAATAAAATACTTTTGTTCATTATTCATTATACTAAACTATACTCATATATGTTATATACAACTCCATGACCTCCAAACCCTTCCTTTTGAAATATTAAGTTCTCATTCAGATATTGCCCATTCTCTTCAGTACTAATTCCAAAATCGAAATACTGACAATCTTTGCAGATCTTGTTAATAAGTTCATCAAATACCAAATCCAAAGCTCCCAGACGCTTCCCTTCTTCACTGGCAGAAATATATTGAGAGTGAATTACTTTCCCTGTTTCAAATAATAAAGAACCGCCCAGCATTATCTCATTTTTAAAAGCCGCATATAGCTTTATATTATCTGGAAATCTATAAATAAGCAGTTTTATTTCATCAATAGTATGGACTGGTTTTACACCATGAGCAACTTCTAAATTACAAGAAAGGATATTCCAAAAGGTGTCTATATCGTTGCTCTCTCGTACTATCAGTCCATTTTTCAGCGCCTTTTTGACCCCTCTGCGTCTTAATTCTTTAAACTTAGGCTTATATGACATATTTATCGTTGAAGAAATTCCACAAGAAATCAGACGTGCATTTGTATTTTTGTATAATGCATAGTTCCCTTCCTCAGATGGGATAGTATAATAAATCCATGGAATTACTTTATATATGACTTTACTATATCCGTGGTCTTTATAATAATTATTTATAGCATTTAATGAATCTACGATTTTGATAGTTGTTACATCTTTTGCCATAATCATACCACCATAAGTTAAGCCACGATGAGACCAGATAGTTTCACCTTCCTCATTAGCAGGGAACACACAGATTAACGAATTGTCATAATAAACCAAAAGGGAATGGTCTATATAGCGATTACTATGGTAGTCCATATAGCCCCTGTTTAGTAAAAAAGTTCCATTTTTCGAGTTAGAAACAAATGTGTTCCATTCTCCGAAATAATCTTTCGAATATCTAACAATATTAATTACAGACATCTATTATGTTTTTATTGATAATCATGGAGTTTTCTAATGACACGACTCTTGTTGCTTGTATTCTAAAAATTCATCATAATCCCGGATGTAATCATCCCTATCATAGCCGTGTGAGGCCAAGACCATGCAGACGCTGCCGGAAGAGAAGTCGTCAAGGGTGCGCCAGATACCCGGAACAACCAGCAAGCCCTGATAGGGACGGTTTAACAGGAAGGTGCGCTTCACGTCACCATCATCCAGCGTCACGGTGAAACTGCCACTGGCGGCAATAATCAACTGCGACAGTTCCTTGTGGGCATGGGCACCACGGCTCTCACCGCCAGGCACATCATAGAGATAATAAACACGCTTCACGTCAAACGGCACGTCCTTGCCATTCTCCACCACAGAGATATTACCCTGGGGAGCATGGTGCTTACTCAACTCAATGATAGTGCAGTCATATACCTTGCTTGTTCTCATCACTTTAACCGTTTGAATTCTTCGTAGTCACGGATATAATCATTCACATCGTACTTAGTGGATGAAAGTACCAAAGCGAGGGAGTTGGTAGAAAAATTGTCCATCTCGCGCCAAAGACCTTTGGGGACATAGAGGCCATAGTATGATCGGTTGAGGTGGAAAGTCCGCTTTTCACTCCCGTCATCTAAATGTACATCAAAGCTTCCACTCAAAGCCACGATGAACTCCTCATTTTCTTTGTAGGCATGCCCGCCACGATGTTCACCACCCGGAACGTCATATATCCAGTATGTTCTTTCAATCTTGAACGGGATGTCCTTGAACTCCTCAATGACCGAGAGATTGCCACGGGCATCGAGGAACTTGGGAAGCTGGATGAATTGAGGGGATTTATTCATAAGAACAACGAATTAGCCTTTATTCAATACCTTTCTTATTGTTGACTGCAACGCTTCTCTTACATTGAGAATCTGATTCAACTGTCTGTAACTGTTGTAAACGGAGTATGAGCCGAGAAGCATGGCCAAAGAAAAGCCAAGCCATCCTCCCACAAATGATATACAGGCAAAAATCACTATGAGCAGGCATAACTGTGGCAGATGCTTTTTCAGCAAGTCATGATCAAACCGATAACCATACCTCCTATTGCAAAGGAATCCTGTAATCATCGTGTAATAGACATATAGCAGGAAAAATGCGACTGCCACGCCATTCAAGCCCCAATATTTGTACGCGACAATAAATGACACAAGTCTTATCATCTCAGAAGTAACTTCGTTCAACCAAAAAGCCTTTGAGTCAGACTTGGCAAGGAATGCATATCCATAGCACCAGCCCGGTGCCTTGAGGAACATACTTATGACGAGAATTTGAATCATTATCGTTATTCCCAAGAATCTTGTAGACAGCAATATAATAATAGCCAGACGCCCCAACAGCAAGAACAGGACTATTAACGGCGTGAGAAGCAATATAGTCAGGTGGATTTGCTGATTGATGGCGTTGGAAAACTCCTGAGTATTATTTGATAAGGACGACAAACGTGGATAGTATTCAGCAGCAATGGCAGAGAACACCATACCAACAGACGTTTCAACCATACCAAATCCGGAATTGTACAATCCGACTTCAGCGACACCTCCTTCATGACTGATATATAGGCGAACCAAATACACAACAAGCAGCGATGCGAAACCCTGCATGGCAATAAGGAAGCCCACTTTCAACATCTGTTTGCCTTCATTAAATACAGTCCGAAGTGGAACTTTCATTCTTGCCACCTTTACCTTCCGGGAGAAATAGTAGCTTAGGCACAATCCCACTATCGACATGATAAATATTGACGGAACAATTCCTTGGATGCCTAAGAAAAAGAATAATGGAATTGAAATGCACAAGCCTATTGTTTGGCCCAACATACGAGACTTGGCCATATCCTTGAATCTGCGAGTGCCTTGAAGGACTACGCCCTGCCCAGATGATATCTGGCCAAAGAGCAATGTCAGGGAAAGGACAGCAAAAGACAGGACATATTCGGAATTATCGAAGGTCAATTTACTCCACAGAGGGGAGAAGAACAAACAGACGGACATGCCAAGAAGTCCGGTTATCCAAACCAAACGGCGGAACACATTCGTTACAAGGGAGAATCGCTCTATATCGCCTGTGGCGTATGCAAGCGAGATATCCTTGACAGCACTCGTCCCAAGCCCCAAACATGTAGCCATTGATATAAAGCCTGTTGTGGATGACAGCAAGCCAGAAATACCCATACCTTCAGGTCCCAAAAGAACAGCAACAAACTTTGCACTTATAATGGAAATCAGGATAGAATACACCTGTACTCCACCAAATAATGATGTTGCTTTAAGAGACTGAATGTAGTTGTTGGAAGTTGCCATTGGATAAGATTACATTAGTTATGCTACTTAACAGGAATCCCCAGATGATTACACACTTCTTTAAAATGAGTGAAACACAGGGAAAAATCAGGTTATTAAACCTTTTTATCTTATGAGATCCCATGATAAGAGCACACCCCTACATAGCCATTTTTTCAGTTTTTCTCCTTAACCTTCACAAAATGAACATAGAACTTTAATGTTCTATTATCAGTTAACTTGAAATAGGCATATAATTGTTCCGGTATAGGTACATAAACTTTATTCTTTGTAACTATAGTAGCACTGGGCAATGCTTTTCCATCTGTTAATTTATCATCAAGTTTTTCTGTCAGTTCCATCTCGTAATACAATGAAACCTTTGCTGACTTATCCGTAAATATATAATAGATTCGGTGCATACTCCATAGCACCTTTGTGGTATGTGCTTGGAAAAAGAACGATCGGTTGTCCCTATTCATATTTGTTGAAAGAGCTAAGAACATGCGATGTCCATTCAAAACTGGTGAGACCAAATCCGTTTGGAGTAGCTTCTTGACATAACTAACACTCAATTCAACTATTGGCGGGAAGGGGATGTACGCCTCCTTATCTTCATTCTTTACCTCTTCATTTTGTCCTGGTTGTGTCTCTTGATTTGCTGTATTCATCATCGTGATTGTTTTTACAACATTCTCGACACTTCCTACTTGGCCTTCATCAATACTTTGTTCCTGCTTTTCCACACGACTATTACGGACAATATTCATAAACTCATCAACTGAGACTTTGTTCTCACGTAGTTTCTCGTACAGAAATTCAAGATTTCCAGAATCTTCTGATTCCAACACGAGTTCCTCGCGGTCTCTCATATAGGCCTCATTGATAGAATTAGCTCTTTGTTTTTGGTCTTTGGGTATGTAATCTACGAACTGTCGATAGAGGGCTGTCCTAACATAGTCCTTAACCATAGGTGTGAACAACAAATAGTCTGTCTTATAGGTATTCATCAAATTCATAACATCGCCACATCCCTTTTGAATGTATATCGTAAATGGTTTGTCTGGTCCTGCACCTTCTACAAATACCGTAACCCCCAAAGTCAGCTCAGCAAATACGACAGAAAAGTTTTGGATAATATAATCATCCTCTATTACCTTTTTTATCTCACATAGGGTTATATATTCTTTAAAATCAAGGTCATCTTCCTCATAGCGTTGGGTTACCATTACTTTATCTACCATTTGTGGTATCCCCAAATGGTTTAGATATTTTATCTGAACCCTGCGTCTTAATGTGTCGGGCGATAACCTCAGAATTCGTTTATCTGAACTTAATAAAGATTTTAGAATCTTAGGGTCATTACCAATAAAATAAACATACCCCTGATTAGCCTGTATTTGCCCCAATTCTATATTGTCAACATCTGATAAATCTGACATGATCTTAATCTTTGAGGAAAGTTTTGGCGTAAAATGAGTATATACATATTGAAGGTATTGGCGATATTTATCGGCTATGTCATGTTCGGATATAGCCTCTGCCCATAGAGATTCTACTCTTCCCAGTATTGTCTGAAGTGTCTGGGCTGATTCTCTCGAAACAGCTTCCCTACCTGCTGTCGGCTGAAGGAACGTAAAATCTGCTATTCCACCAAACTCAAACTGAGACGTAACAGAAACATTTGCCAATCCAAAGCCATTGTTCAAACCAAATATGCCACTTCTGTTATCTGATAAAAATAGCTCACCATTTAATTTATTACCATAATACTCCAATTGAGTCACTTTTATTTGCGCATTTATCGGCTGCTGCTTGTTTCCAAAAATAAAGGTATAAGTAAACAATATATCAGAGCTCTGATACCTTCGTTCTATATAAACATCATTAGACTTTAATTCTCTTAAAGAGATATGCGACTGAGGTATTTGCGAATTATTTACAAATACAGGTACAGGGATAAATTCAACATATTTTTGAAGGTAATCTCTTGCCTGCTGTACTGTTATCAATTTATCCTGCTCAACCGTTACCGTTACCGTTGTTCCATAATTATCAGTCTCATCTACGGAGTCTGTAAGTGTTATGTTTTCTCCTGCTAATTTCGCCTTTTCTGCACGAGATACATATCGTGTATGCGTTCCATAGAGCATGGTGCTAACTTCCAAAACTGAACATATACCAAAATTGGCAAGTGCTCCTATGCCAAAATGCCCCACCACTCCCGCGGCCTGCGCTTCAATAGTATTCTTTCCGCTATTGCCTGCAGTCCAATAATTCTCCTTGATATTTTGGGCATTCATGCCTATTCCGTTATCTCTAATGGCTATAGTACTACCATTGATATCAATATGTATAGCTGGCGAAAAGCGACTGTCTTTCTTTTGCCTAATTCGAATAGCATCGTAAGCATTCTGCACGTTTTCACGCAGCATGGCCATAGGAGTATCGTAAAGCTGTACTCCAAACAAGCGAATCATTGCATTGGGTTCAAATTGAAGGGATAGTCTGTCTTCCATCTTGACTTATTTTATATGATTCAACATGTCTTCATATTGAGACTGTAAGTAAGCATCTGTTTGACACAAAGTTGTCAGTTGCATATTAACTGTCAGTCTTTTCATGGCTTCCTGATTATCTTCCTTTATTGCTGTAGAAATCAACAGGATAAAATCAGATGCCGTTGTAGGGTGGTCGATGATAAAAGATAATGTGCGATAATCCTTCACCTCAGTCAAATACTCGTTAAATAACTCTTGCGCTCTTTTATTGGCATTGGGAAGGTTCTTGATTGCAATACATCCGTAAGCATAGTCTCCAGAACTACGCACATAATGATCTATATTAAGAATTTTCTCGTTCTCATTCAAATGCTTAAAATAAACATCATTCTTTACAAATCCTTGGCTATTAACAAACTTTCTTCCCCAATGAGGCAACTTTGAACTAATCTTAGGGTTATTATCCTCTCGGATATGGACGCATATTTCCGCTTCACCATTTTTCATTTCCACTTCAAGAATGTTATACTGGCGTTTGCAGCCTGGTTGCAATTCCTTGGCTCCGCCAAATAGTGTTCCTGAACTGATAAGTAACATGCGTTGCTTCTTATATTCATCATCATCCTGAGTATAGAGATTGGTTAACTCTTCTGCCACTTGACTCAAATGCTGATGGCCAAATAATCCTAAACATATACCAAATTGCATCATGGTGTCAAATATGGACTTATCAAGATAGTTGATTTGGAATGGGCTTCCGTAATAGTGATGATGCCATACGCCTATTGTCATATAGCCATCATTCTTATAGTTTATTAGCTTGGATGCCACTGATATGATTGCATCCTCGGGGATTGATGCTGACGTATTTAGATGGTCTAATCCACAACAACTGTTAAAGCATGCAAAGGCCACATTCTCTTTTGGGAAGTATTCTGTATATGCCTCCATAACAGAGTCTGTAGGATAGGTACGAATTCCGTCAAAGAAACGATTATAAAACTCTATAAACAAATCGAAACGAGCATTATAGCGTTTATAGTCATTAATCCTCTGATATTTATGTTGTTTCCAATCCCAGCGTAAATCGGTATTGTGTTTTTTGAATTCGTCGTAGTCTGCTGCTGGTGTATTGGGAGAGTCTACAAAACTGTCACTTGAAGCGACTCGATTCATATCATGATTACCTGGTACGATAATCATGCGATTTCTTTCGCCATTCAAGAACGCTGTAACCAAGCCGTCAAGGAACTTCTCGACTTCTGCATATTGGTTCCTAATCTCAATCTCTGTACGAGCTCCTTGTACGACGTCACCGCATACTACTATAAATGAAGGTGATAATACGCCTTCTTGACAATAGCGGTCTCTATCTACAACAAGGGTATGGAGTAAGGACACATAGTCCGTCCCTTCCAATTTGTGCAGGTCAGATATCTGTAAAATTGAGAATTTATTCTGCAACATATTCAATCTTTTCGGGATTTCTCTATAGGTGTATTCCTACCAATCTCAAAATATGATTGAAAGTAAACCACCATATTAACGTAACCCCGATTTCACGGGCTGTGCATATTGAAGGCGGATGTATGATGGCTGAAGTTTGATGGCTGATGGAAGAAGGATGATGGCTGATGTTACTTGTTCCTACGCTTCTCGGCGGAACTGTACTCATTTCATAAATTAAGCCTACAAATACTTATCAATAAAAGAAACTGGCGTCACAACTGCCATAGGAGCATTGGCCGCATAGCGTGAGAAATGCTTGTCATTGATGGTTAGCAAGACATCGCATCCCATTCTTTCTGCCACATGAGCCTGATAGCTGTCTTCCAAGTCATCGAAAAGAGCATCATTGACACCATCATACATACTTTTGGAGTGTTGTTCGGCCAGTTTGAAAGTACCAAGCACTCCATTGAGAATGTATCTGAGTCGGGCAATACGGGCTGACTTGTCTAAGGTTTTGTCCTCCTTCAAGTAAATCTCCGTCAGATAAGTTATAGTATAGAATGACCCATAAGAAATGAACAAATCATCACCATTACTAATTGCGTGGGCAATGATACGTCTAACTTCTTCTACCTGTTTTCGTTCCTGAAGAAACTCCAGCACTATGTTCGTGTCACAGAAAATGGTCATACACCGTATTTTTCTTGAAGATACTCATCCAAAAGCTGGCGATCGGTAACAGGGTTTCCGTTTCCTTTGAGTATGCCCTGCATGTCCAAGAATGAGGGAGCCTCAGTTGTTGCAGTTTCAGTCTTCTCAAATTTTCGCTGCATCAACACATAAAGTTCTTTCTGGACTCCCTCATCAGTTGTCTGAATGAGATTCCAGAAAGAGTGTAACTGAACTATCTGGTTAGGCCTTAATCTTGTTGCCATAATCGTTAAATTGTTTGGGACTGTGCAAAGGTAGCATATTATTTCGAATTGGCCAAATAATGAGGCTATTTTCTTCCTCCTCTACTCTAATTCGCAACCCACCATATTAACGTAACACCGATTTCACGGGGTGTTCATATTGAAGGCGGAGGGATGAGGGCGGAGAATTGAAGGAAGAGGGAAGAAGTAAGAGGGAAGATGGATGATGTGTTCACACCAAATATTGCCTTATATTCAATGCGTCGCATCAACCATTTTTTAGACTAACTTTTAGCCTCCAGCTCTTTGCTGAGAAGAGCGTACACATAACCGCTGCTCTGGGCATAGAGGCCTGATGTGGGACGCAGAAGTGCAGCATAGATATTAGAATCGTATACTATTTCTACAGCCCGGGGCAAAGTGTAACCCTCACGATCCATCAACAGCTGAATCAGGTCGGAGGTAATACCCTCGGTCATAAATTTGAACTCTTGTTGCATTTGTCCAAGTCAATCTTGTCAATGCATACATTGGAACCGTGATAGAGCGTAATCATAGCGAACCTCCCATTCTACGGCAATAGGCAGAAAGGTCACGTACATTGGACGCAAAAGACTGCGTATGCAAGTAGCCGTATTGTCGGTCGTAAAGCTCCAGTGCTTTGTACCGACTAAGGTACTTCACCGCCTGCGAAGTGGTCAGTCCGAAATGCTCAGCGAACTCCGCTATCAGTGCTACAATATATTGTGCCTTGTCTTTTGCCATAATTATCTGTCCTATTTCAATATGCAAATATACTACTTTTCTACGTAACCGCCAAATAATTTCTTATTTTTCTGCTATTTGCGCTTGCTAAATGAGAAATGTCACACGGAAAGCACAGAACTCACGGAAAGAGGGAAGAGGGAAGAGGGAAGAGGGATGATGGATGATGGATGATGGATGAAACAAGTTCTGTAGGTGAGTGTCCAAGCTCGGCAGAGACTTCCTTGTAAGTGACTTAGGAAAGTGCTGCGTATTTAGTCAGCAACTCACCGAAAGAACGGTAAAAATCTGTAGTACAATCCATTTTTTGATATAAATAAATGTAAACATTCTTAATTTCA
>JAEEGL011377408.1_pt1 | contig 29641 bp, 15 predicted proteins | sample 9134231 | NCBI WGS metagenome assembly JAEEGL01 (sample SAMN16246548, study PRJNA631951) | gut metagenome | biome: gut microbiome; feature: rumen; material: fiber-attached | host: Bos | place: Iran: Karaj | collected 2018-10
AAGAACGAAGTTAACAATTTTTTTTTAAATGTATTTAAATGAGTTTAATATTTAAAAGTAAAATTCGAGTTTATAAAAAGAATAAAATAGATTATTTAATTTTATAAATTAATTTTATTAAATTAAATATAAATATTCTTTTAATTATGAAAAGAAAAATTAAAGTAAGCTCATTAGATTTAAGTAAATCTCGGTTTTTTAACTTACAAAAATCAACAATTGATTTTCAAAAATTATATTTTAAATATAAAAATAAAGAACCAAAAAAAATAGAATTTTCTAATATTTCATCTTTATTAAATGATTTTAGAAATCAAAGTTTATTAAAATTACCTGATAGGGATATTATAAAAGAAGAAATAGGAAATGATATTCAAATATTTAAAAAAGCACAATTAAGTTTAAAATCAAAAAAAGAAAAAGATAAAACAATAGATAATACTTTTTCCAAAATATCTTTAAGGAAAAAAAATAAAGAAAATAGAAATAATTTTTTATTAACTTTAAGAGAATTTGAAAGAAGTGGAAAAATTATATATCCAAAGAAAAGAAATAAGAAATATATTATATCACAAGATTTAAATCCTTCAAAAATATTATTTAAAAGGAAATTTTATTTAAGTGAAGAGAAAAAGAAAACTTATTTAAAAAGGAAAAATTCAATAAGTGAATCATCAATAAATAAAACAATTTCAGATTTAAATTCAACTTTACAGAAAAGTACATCTTTAAGTATGAAAAAAACAATGAATTATTTTAATAATAAAATCGAATTTTTAACAAATGAAGTCGAAAATTCAAGTTCAAGATTAATAAAATCTTATTATTATAATATTAGAACATTTAATAATGATTTTAGATTTTGGAAAAAAAAACAAGAATATAAATTTCCAGAAATTAGAAAAACTAAATATAATATTATCAAATTATAGGAAAATATAAATAAGTTTTTTATTATTTTTTTGTTCTTTCACTTATGATTTATTAAAAAATAGTTTTTATGTATTAAAAAGTTAATTAAAAATTTTATTTATTAAATAATAAAAACTAAATTTAAATTGATTGTTTTTTTAATAATTTATAAAAAAAATGGAACAATTTGATGAAAACAGTTTTCAACATTTAGCATTTCAAAAAATGATTCATATGAATTTTTCATATTTAATGTCTTTAATTTCATCTTATAAAACTTTAAATATGATACATCCAAATAATCCTTTATATCAATATTTATGTTATTTTACTCCTTATCGTCCAAAAATAAATGAAAAAGAAAGAAAATTACTTTTTCAATCAAATCAAAATTATGCTTCAATGACAAATGCTGTTAGAAATTTAAAAAAATTCCAAAATTCAAATCAACAAATTTACAAAGATGAAATTATACAATTTAATTTACAATTAAGTAAAGGATTACAAAGATTTCAAAAGTATGAAATTAATTCAAGAAATAAAGGCTTTAATGAACAAGTTATTTTAATTCAAAAACATATTCGTTCCTTTTTAAAAAGAATTTCAGTTATTAGAATAATTGATAGTATAATTATTGAAAAATGTCTTCAATATATTATTAAAATTCAAAGAGAATTTAAAAAATTTAAATTTCGAAGAGACTTTAAAGTTAATCATTTAATTCAAAAAATATTAAATTATAGAGAAGAAAAATCAGATATAATAAAAAATCTATTTTATACTTATGAAACAAGAGTTAATGTAAGAAATAATATGTTAATAAATGAATTTTTAAATCAAAGAGAAAAAAGTTGTGTTTTAATTCAAAATGTTTGGAGAAATACTAAGTTTAGAGAAGACATTTTAAAAATTATACATGATGAAAAAACTAAATATACTTTAATATATCCTTTCTATGCTAAATATGTTAGAATAAAAGTATTTTTAGATAAAAAAATGAAAATTTCAAACACTTATAATTATAAAATATGTCCAATAAGGAAAATACATGTTGTACATATAAATTATTCTGATTTTCCTTCTGGAAGATATTATTGTCAATTATTTGTTGATAATTATTTATCTTCTGATGAAAGATTTCCTCAAGTTCAAGGGAAAGATGGTAATTATTATAATCTAATTGATTTTTATCAAAACGGAGGATCCAATTCTAATGATAGTTATAATAATCTTAATAATCTTAATAATAGTGTTAATTTAACTGGTGTTTCTTCTTCTAATCATATTGATAATATTGAAACTGTTAATTCTAATAATAATTTAAAATATACTTATAGTGGCTTTAATAATAATAACAATAATAATTTTAATAATAATAGTAATAATGGAAGTTATAATAGTTTGAATAGTAATCATAGTGGATTTAATAAGAAATATGGTTTTCATCATAGTAATACTTTAAATAATTACCAACATTTCAATAATTTTGACAATAATAATAATAATTTTTTTAATAATCTTGGTTATAATAATATGAATCCTTTTAATAATTTTAATATTGGAAATAATAATTATAGAAAACTTTCTACGAATGAAGAAATGTTTTTTTCTCTTAAAAAGAATTTAGCTAATTAAACAAAAAAATTAATAGAAAAACTAAATTAAAAAAAATCTAATTTAAATAAAAACTTAAATTTAAGTATTTAAATTTGAACTTTGAAATTTTAAAAATGTCTTAAAATTAATATCAGATATAAATTAAATTTAAAAAAATATCTAATCGATAAAAAAAGATATAAAGAAATTAAAAAAATATTTTAATATTATATTCTCATATTTATAAATATTAAACTAATAATTATTATAAGAAAAGCAGTAATATAATAAAGTAAAATAATAGATATTTCTTCTCCAGTTAAAGTTGGTGTACTTCTAGTTTGATTAGAATTATTACCAATCATTTTTATTTAATATTAATATAAAAAAAAATAATTAAACTCATAAAAAATATATAAAATTCAATTTTTTTCTTTTTTAATAAAAAAATAACTTATTTACTATAAAAAAAATTATTTATTTCCTCCTATGAATATAAATAGAAGCAATTCCCCAAGACATAATTCTTCTAAAACCATCTTTTAATTCCCAATCTTTATTTAAACTTCCAACTCTTTTAGTAAAAGAAATAATAATAGTACCACTTTGGCATTCTTTATTAGCTTTTTTCCCAATTTTATCCATTAAATCATTATTAAAGCATGTAGAAGTAATTAATATAATAGAAGTTTCATTCCATTTTTCTTTTAAAAAATCCCCATTAATAAATTGAATAACATTAGGTTCTTGTAAATCAGCAAAAATATCTTGATTTTGTTTAATTAAAGAATCAACTTGATTATCATATGTCTGTTTTATATTTTGAGATATTTTAGTTAAACTTTCTAAAAATTCAATTCCAATACAATTTTTAAAAGGTCTTAATAAAGAAAAAGCTAAAACTCCTTTTCCAATTCCAGAACCTAAATCATAGAAATTTCCATCACGAATTGTACTTCCATATTCATTTATTATAAATTGATATATATATGCAATTGATCTAAAAGTCTATTTTTTTATTTTAATTTATGTTAAATAAAAATTATTTTACTATTTCACCATAAGCAAATGATGTGTCATTTATTCTTCTATTATCTCTTTCTTCTTTTGATTTTTCTTTTGCAATTTGTAAACTATTTTTAGGGTAAAAAGTGTTAAATATTGTTTCTATTCTTTGATAAGTACTTGATGTGTCTTCATCTATTGATATTGGATAATCTTCTTCTGGTGATATTGGTTCAAAATATTTATCAGATGGTAAATTTGTATAATCGGTTTGCATTTTTTTAATTAAATTAGTTTAATTTTTCAATTTTTTTTTTTTTGGAGTTTTTTGTATATTTTAATTTTTTAATTTTATTATATTATATATATAATTATACCAAAATGAATTGTTGTTTTATTAAAATATAAATATATAAAAAACTTTTTTAATTGATTATTTATATAAATTCATAATAATTTTATTTTTAATCTACGATTTTTTAATGCATAAAAAATTTAAAAATTAATTTTAAGATTTATAAAATTTAAAAAAATAATTTAATATATATAAAATGAAAAAAGGGTCTAATCAATTACAATTAGAGAAATATAAATCATGTAAAAAAGATTGTTTATTCAGAAAAGGAAGTTATAATATTAAATATGATTCTACTGATGAAACAAATTATTCTACAAATGAAACAAACGAAATTAAATTTGATTTTCAAATTCCTGATTTTTTAAATGATAAACCGAAAATTTATTATAGAATTAATTATCTATATCCTTTAATTCCAGAATGGTATCTGAATCTTAATAAGCATTATATAGATTTATCGAATGAAAATTTTGAAGATGAATTATTGTTTAGTTAAGAAGTAATTAAGAGTAAAATTTTAAGATAGTATTGAAATTAGGTATATATTCTATTTTTAATAAAATCTTAATAATATTTAAAGGGTATTCTAATTTTATATTATTTTTTTCAATTTCTATTTTATTATATTATTGATGTTTTATTATATAATATAATAAATAAAATAATTAATTGATAATAAAATAATTTATTAATAATATGTTATTTGTCAAGAATCATTATTAATAATTTATGAGATATGTTTTTTTATTCTATGTTTATGTTGATTAATAATGAATATAAAGATAATTTGACATTTGTGTTTTATAATGTATAACATTATAAATAAATTATAATATATTAACAATTATTAAATAATTTCTATAATATTTATAATAAAATTTAATAAATAAATCGATTTAGCATATAATAATATTTATTAAATATAATCTATAATACAATTATTTTTATTTTTTCCTTATTTTCTTGTTCTTTAAAATCAATTATCAAAAATTTTGATTAAAGAATTGGTAAAACTCAAAAATTGATAAAACCCATTTTTTTTAACTTCATTACAATAATCAAATACAATTCATAGAACTTTTTAATCCTAATATTCTCTTTCTTTTATTATCTTGACTAAAAATATCAATATTTATAAATATAATTTTATACCTGTAAATTTCCTTGTTTCTTTTTAATAGTTTTAAAAAAATAATATAAAAAAATAGATTTCTAAAATTTTAAATATTCCTGTTAAAATATATTTATTAATGTATTGAATAAATCTTATTTTTTTGTAAGACAAAGAAAAAATGTCATATTTAAAAAATTTAATAAATTTTGAAGAAAAAAAATTGATTGACGAACTCAGGGAAAATTATTTAAATTATAAAAAGAATGAACCTTTGATAATTCTACCAATAGATTACAAAATTTCTTTGAGAGAAATGCGTCCTCAAATTATTAATTGGATAATATTCCTCTGTGAAAATTTAAATTTTTCAATTCAAACCTTATTTAGAAGTGTAATTATATTTGATCAATATATTGGAAAAGTTAAAATAGAAAAATTTAATGAAAATAATATTCAATTAATTGCAATTGCATCTTTATCACTAGGAACAAAAATTGAAGAAAATAATTGTAATTATATTAAATTTTTAACTGATAAAGTTTTAAATACTCCAGAAAATAAAAAATACACATATAAAGATTTAACAAAAATGGAAATTGAAATATTAAAAACATTAAACTTTAAAACATTATATTCTACACCAATTGAATTTGGAAAAATTTATTTTGAATTACTTAAGAAAACCTTCTTATTAAGTGAAAATACATTAATTAATATATGGAATTCATTTGAATTATATTTAAAAAATTTATTAATTAATGATATGTATATCACAATATTACAAAGTGATATTGCATATTATTCTTTAATTCAATGTTGTTATAATAATGGAATAAATAATAATATTTTAAGAAAAATTTATGATATAATTAATTACAGGAAAAAAGAAAAACAAATTAGAACTAATAACTTTTATAATATGATAACAATTCGTTCATTATAAATTTAAATTTTTGATTATTTGATTAGTTAAGCTTTATTATGTATTTGATATTGTGAATATTAATTTAAATTTTATTGTATAGAGATGGTAAATAAGTTAAAATATTAAAAATTATGATATATGATATTAGTATTTTTATATAAAGGTAAAAGTTGTATGTAATATTCTTTGAAAATTTAGAGTGAAACTAGAGTATTCATTTTTAATCATTATTTTATATATATAAAATTTTTTCTTTTAAAACATTAATAGTTTTAATGAGAAAAATAAGAATCTATTATTACTTTAATTATTGATTGATATTTTTTGTTATTATTTATAAAAAAATTTAAATATTTTATTTTTTAAATTGGAAATTATTTCTTTAAATTAAAAATAATTTAGGGAATTAAAAATTCATTGTATATAATGAAATTAATTTTTTTCTTTGTTTTCTTTAAAATGAGATACTAGATTTAGAATAAATATTCTATTTTTAAAAAGAGATATTTTATTACTTTAATGTGTTATTAATCAAGATGTTGTTTTTGTTCTGGAGAAAAACTTAAAAATATTATTTGTGAATTTTTAATTAAAAAATAATGTGAGAATAGCAATGTTAACTTAAATAATAGTTTTGGAAATACTATTTCATTTTAAAAATGAGAGAAATAAATATCATAATATTCCAAAATCAATTAATGATGAAGAAGATAAAAATATAGAAACATAGGCAAAAAAAGAAGTAGAAATAATATTTAACTAAACTAAAACATTTTTAGAAAAAAGAAATAATAAGAATAGTAATGATGAGGGAAATTTAGATAATATTGAAGAGAAGATTTAAAAAATAATGTAAAGATTATAATTGTTGAAATATAATTCCAAATAATATTTTATTAATTCAAATAATGAAAGTTTTAAATGAGAAATATACAATTTTATATTATTTAATTCACAATTTAAATGAATAATTAAATATTTTTTTATAATACTTTTTAAATTATTTTTATATTTTTTAATGAAATAATTTTTCGAAAAAAATGATAAATAAAACACCAATTTTAACTTATAATAATTTATCTTTAAAATATCTTTGTAAAGTAGAATGGATTTTATGTTTAATGAATTTCATAGATTTTCTCAATATTTATTGTTATTTATTGATTACATCAACTCAAATTGTATCAGGTTATGATAATTATGATGAAACAAAAAATTTTTGGTATAATTTAAGTATATATTATTTATATAAGGAATATTTACCTACTAATAACTATGTATTTTGTGGATTTGCAATAACAATAAGTCTTACAGTCACAATTTTTTTTTATGTATCTTTATTAATTATAAAACCATCTTTCATAGAAGCTAAAGGAAAAGTAAAGGTAACTTTGATAAAACTATATATTAATTTTTATGAAATGTTTAATTTTCGACTTTTATTTATTTTTAACGTAGATACATTGATAACATTATTAATTAAAATGATGTATAATTCAGAACATAATATAATGAATAAATCAACAATAATAGTAATTCAATTTCTTTTATTAATTGGAATAGTATTTGTTTTATTTCATACAATAAATCATTATAGAATACATTGTGTAACTGCAAATTTCATTGATTATAAAGGGACAATATCAGATTTTCCTTTAGATGCAAATTTTTCAGTTTTATTTGAAATTGCAAGTGCATCTATAAAGTTTGTAATGGCAATAGAAAAAAATTTAGTTCAAATTGAAAGTATAATGTCAGATAAAATATTAATTTTTGGAACTATTGGTGTATTAATATATATTATTTATTTTCTTTATTTTATTTTTTTAGCATGTTCACAATCAAGTTCAATATTATATTACCCAATCTCTAATTTTGTTATTTTTCGTTTTTTTTTAATTTCATTTACTGGAATTTCAATAATTTATAGAATGATAATTAAAGAAGAAAGGAAATTAATATTTTTCTTTTTTTTAATTTTAACTTTTTTAATCGTTTCTACTTTTTTTTCAATAAAATATCCAAAAATAATATTAAATAGAGTAGCAAGAACAAATGATTTAATTGCTTTATTAGGTTTTATGGTAAGTAATGAAATTGACAGAGAGATAATGTGTTCTAAATGGGCTGCGAATCATAAAATAATTTGTAAAAATAGAGATTGTGATGTTTGTTGTGCTATTAATTCTAATTTTGTAAAAGAAATAAAATTTGAAGTTTTTTTTAATGTTATTTTAGATGTAATTATGAAAAGAAAAAATGAGAAAAAAATTAAAGTTTTTGGACATGAAGAAATTATGTTAGATATTTTAGAAATTTATGGTTTAATTTATAAAGGTGAAAGTCAGAAATTTTATTTTTATATGTTTTTCTATCAAAAGTTTATGAAATATAAACAAAATAATGTATCTGTTTATTTTGATTTATTAACAATGTTTGATTTAAATAAAAAGAATAATATTGAATTTTATAAACAATATGAAAATTATAAAGAAACTGAAGATGTAATAAACTTATATATACAATTTTTAAAGAAAGTAGAAGATTTTATATGTTATGAAATAAAAAATCCTAAAAATTTTATTAAATTAGCTCAAACATTAAATGAGTTTCAAGACAATGAAAAAATAATAAAATTACTTCAAAAAACTTCTCAAAATTATACATATGATATAACAATATTAAGATTTATATATGAAAGTGTAGGACATAAACCAATACCTAAATCCGAAGAATTTTTTGACATTTCAAATTTTGAAGATTTCTTACAAAATCACTTTTATCATGATAGTTTCATTGTAGTTCATTATGGTTTAATTTCTAAAAACTTTACTATAATTAAATCCAGTCATCAAATGAGAAAATATTTAAATAGATCTTTTGAAAATTTATTCCCTCCTTATTTAAGACAAAGTGCAAAAGAAAAAATGGAAAGTTTTTTAAAAGATAATAATTTTAAAGATCCAAAAAATTATTTTGAATTTGTTATTTCAGATTTAAATGAAGAAGATATAGATTATATAGATATATTTACTTTTAAATTTGTTATGTATCCTTCAATTAATTTCGGAGAATTATTAATTTCAGGTCAATTTCAAAATTCTCATGAAGATGTTTTAATATTTGAAACAATAAATGTAGGTAAAAATACTAAAGAAATATTAATTTCTTTTTCTAAATCATTAAGTTATTATTTTGTAATAAATCCTGAAATTATTTATTCTTTAGGTTTAATTAGAAAAACTTTTAGTTTTGAACAAATTTTTAAAAAAGTAACTGCTTCTTTAATTCCTAATGAAATAACAAATCCAAAAAATGTTACACAAACTATTGATGAAAATAGATTATTTTTTCAAATTAATTTTAATCTTTTTTATAAATTACTTAAAAAATATTTAGAAGATAATAAAGATGTTTATATTAAAGAAGAAATATTAAATGATTTAAAAAATAGAAAATCACAAATATCAAAAGAAAAATTTTTCCTTGAAAAAAAAATAAAAATCGGTGAAAAAGAAAAAAGTAAATTTACAATATATGTATTATCAAAATTAATAAAAAATGAAAAAGAAAGTGAAAAAGAAGAAGAAAATTTTCATATAGATTATGGAGATCAAATAAATAAAATGTTATCAGTTGGAACAGAATCAGTTTCTTTTTCAACTTCTTCAGATACTCAAACAAATAAATTTCATATTAAAACAATTAATGGAAAGACTATTTTATCAAAAGATGAAAATAGATTAAGAAGATATAAAATGTTAAATATAATAATATCTATAGTTCATGTAATAATAGTAGTTATAAGTTTATTATTTTTAATAATTCAATTACATCTTGATTCTAATTTTATTGAAATGTATGAATTTTATGGTAAATTTCATTTTTTTAAAAGAGGAATTGATATGGAAATTGTAAGAATGACTTCTAATTTATGTTTTGAAAATATGAGTGGAGAAATATCGATCTGTTATTATGCTGTTTTAGCTGGTATTTATCAAAGTATGTTTAACTTTAATAAAGATGAGTTATTAATGAGTGAAATTGTTTATAGGGAATTTTCGAATAGTATTGATAATATTAAAAATAGATATACTGAATTTAAAAAAAAAGCTTATTCTTTGTCTAAAAAAAAAATAAAAGAACTTGAAAGTATTTCTTTACCTGTTTATTTAATTAGAGAAAATGATAATGAAGATCCAGAAAATTATGGTGAAATTAAACATGAATTAAACACTCCTTATTTAGTTTATAATTATAATTCCTTTTTTGATTCAATAGATTTATATTTAAATTTCATAACTCAAATTATTAACAGAAAGAACTTAAAAAATATTTCAATCAAATTCTTTACTTTAACTACTGAAATGGAATTAAAAAATTTAAATTTAACTAATTCTTCATTAGATCATAAATATATTTATCAAATTGTTATTAATTATCCAATTATTACAAAAGGTTTAAGCTCTATTAAAAATATTTTAAGTGAGTGGTTTAATGAACATTTAAATTCTATTTCATCAACTTTAGAAGGTTTTTCTGTTGGTTTAGTAATTCTAAACATTTCTGTTTTGGTATTAAATTGTTTTTTTATTTATTCATTTATGATAGGATTAGATAAACAATTTAAAAAATTTTGTAAAAGATTATATTCTTCTCAATTTATGACTTATTTTCATTCTAAATTTAATCATTGGAAAAATTTACTTTTATTATATGATAATGAACCTTATATTGAAATGAAAAAAATAACTAATGAAATCAAAGAATATCAAAAATTAAAAGAAGCTGAAAATAAAGAAAGAATGAATTTAGGAAGTCTTAAAAAAAAGAAAGAAAAGGCAAATTTTTTAATATATAAAGGTTATATAAAACAATATTTTTTTACTATTTTTGCAATTTATTTCTTCTTTTTTATTATTGCTATTATATTATTTGTATTAATGAAAAAGGAATTTTATCAGTTAAAAAATTTAATTCAATATTATAATATGAGTTCAGAAATTGATAATTATATAACACATAATATAAATTCATTAATATTTATGATTTTAACAAACACAACTCAAAATGAATTATGTATAATTCAAAATAATTATGAATCAAATACTTTTGTTATTGATAATTTTCAAACAATTTTAGATGATTTAAGATTAGTTAAATCAATAGAAAATGATAATGAAAAAATATATGAGAAAATAAAAGACTTTCAAAATATATCTTGTGTTGATCTTCCTGGTTTAGAAGATGAAATATTTTTAAGTGCAGTATTAAATGATGAAGAAGATAATTATAATTCATTTTTAATTCAGTTATGTGAAAGTTTTGATATATTTTCTTTAAGAAAACAATCTTTAATTTTCAAAGGAATAACTTTTTATGAACAAAAAGTTTTAAATACTATTACTAAAGGAGATTATGAAGAAAAAATTCAACATTTAGATCTTAATGATTTATATGGTGTTTTTACTTTAACTTTATTTTTAGTTGATATTTTAAGGTCTTATCAAAATGAAATTATTATTCCAAATTTATTGGTAAATACTCTTTATAACCATAAAACATTATTAATCATTTGTTTAACAGCAAATTTAATTTTTGAATTAGTAGTAATGATTTTATTATTCATTTTAATTTCTCATAGATTAATTAATGAGAATGTTAAAATGATATCATTATTAAAATTTTTCAAATAATTATTTTTATTTATTTTAAAAAAAATTTAAAATATTAAAAGGAATTTTTTATTGAAAAGATGGAAAAAGTACAAAAAAAAAATAGAAGAGGTTCAGCTCCTTCTGTTCATCTTTCAGATTTAAAAATTGGAATATCAGTTGATGAAAAAAAACAATTTATTACTAATTTTTTTGAAAACTTAACTGAATTAAATAATGTTTTAACTAATAAAAGCCTATTTAATATTCTTTTTTTAAAAGAAGTTAAAAGAATATTAATAAATGAAAACTTATTTACTAAAAATATTGAATTATTTAACTATGATAAATTTATGAATATATATAAATATTATTGTATCATTTTAGTTATTTTTGCTTTTTTATCCAGAGATGAAAATTTATATAAAATAAAAGTTGAAAAAGTAAAAGATTGTTTTCATCAATTTATTTATGTGGGATTATTAATCGTTGAAAATATGATTAATTATTCAAATAAATTAAGTAATGTTTTAAATGAAAAACTTAAAATAAAAAATCAAAATATTTTTCCAATTACAAAAAATATAGTAAAAATAACTATTGAACAAAAAAACGAATATATAAATATTAATAAATCATTACATCAACTTTTAGATAATTGTCAAAATATTGATTTATATATAATAATAAAGTCAATAAAAGAAACAATATTATTTTGTTTTTTAAATAAATCACCTGTAAATATTCTTAATGTAACAGATGAAGATGATAAAGCTTTAATTCCTCCTTCACCATTTATAAAAAAACCTTTAGAAAAAAAATTTTGTTTAGTTCTTGATCTTGATGAAACATTAACTCATAATTCAACTTTATCATTTGGTCATTATTTCTTATTAAGACCTGGAGCAGTTAACTTTTTAACTAAAGTTTCTGAATATTTTGAAATAATAATTTTTACATCTTCTTCTCAATCATATGCAAATAATATTTTAGATAAAATAGATCAACAAAAAAAATTAATTTCTCATAGATTGTATAAGAAACATACCACTTTGGAAGGAGGAAAAATTATTAAAGATTTATCTAAAATAGGAAGAGATTTAAAAAAAATTATTTTTGTTGATAATCTTAAAGTTAATGCTAAATATAATTTAGATAATTTATATTTAATTAAAACTTGGACTGATGATGTAATGGATAATGAATTAGAAATTTTAGGAAATTTTTTGGAAAATATAGTTAATTCTGGTAAATTTAATGATGATATTAGAAAAGGATTAAGTATTCAAAAGTAGAATTATAAAATAATTTAGTTTATTATTTTGAAATTTTGTTGTTCGTATTTTAGAAATTATATAAAAATAATTTTTTATAATTAAAAATAAGTTTCTATTCTTTTTTTTTTATTATTATTGAATATAATTAATAAAGTAAATGAAAATAAAAAATAATTAGTTATTTTCGTAGGAAATGTTGAAAAAAAAAAAACAATTATAGGATTAATATTTCCTTATGATATATCATCTTTAAAATTAATAAATGAAATTCAAGAATAACATAAGATTTTTAATATAGAAATTATTAATTGTTTTTGTGGAATCAAAATTAACTAAATTAAATGAATATTTGAAGATATTATTTATATTATTAATGATATAAAAGAAGAATAATATTCAAGACAGCAAAAGAAAAATCATGTAAACTATATAAAACATAAAAAGATTATATATTTTGATAAACAATTAAAAAAAATCTGAAATGATAAAAACAAAAAATAAACAATAATTTTTATTAGTTTAATTTAATTAATTAACAAATATTCATACCCTTAACAAAAGAATTGGACTAACTTATTAAAAACAAGATAAATTAACATGAATAACTTTTTGAACAACAAACCTTACCTCATTTCTGAAATATATATTTTATAATAAAAATTTACTTAATTAATAATTATTAGAATACTCTTATTTTTTTCAAAATTAAAAAATATTTGATTAAAAAATAATAAAATACTCATTAATGATAAAGAAAAAATAGTTATCCTATAAATAATTAATGAAAAATAAAACATTTACATTCCATACCAATATTTTCAAAAAGTCTGAGCGAATGATTTTGTATTTTTATTTAATTTATTTAATCATATTTATTAACAAGATAACATATATAAATTAATATTAAAAAATATTTTTTTCTCAAATTAATCTTCTTCTGGCATAGTAGAAACAAAATTGATTGCTTCTTCATAATTTCCATCTGCAGCTTCTAAAGCATTCATTAAAATATCATCTTTTATTTTTGGAAACTGTAATTTCAGTTTTTCTATATTAACAAGAATAGTGTTTTCGTCTATGTATGAAGGTGATTTTTTTATAGGGATATTTATTTTTTTAATATTTTCTTTCGAATTTATTTGTTTATTCTTCTTTTTAAATTCTTCTAAATAAGGAATATAAGATTCTAATTTTTTGACTTTTTCTTTTAGAATTTGATTTTCTTTTTTCAAGGAAATATTTTCGTTTTTTATTTCTAATACTAAAGAATATAATTCTTCAATTTTTTCTTTATCATTTTTTTCTATTTTTTTTATTTGAAATATTATTTCTTTTAAAGTTTGACTTTCTAAAGGAATAATAATATAAATTATATTATCTTTTGATTCACATATTTTTGTTGTATTTTTATTTATTAATCCCACTAAATCATCAAACACTTGATCAATTGTTTCCAATATTGTAAAATATTTATTATTTTTCTTTATTTCATCAAGAAAATATTTTTTTTTATATTGTTGTGTTGAAACATTATCATGATAAGCAAGAAAAAATTCAATTGATGATTTTAAATTTTTTATTGTCAAATTAAATAAATGATGTTGATCCGATTCTATTTTATAAGTTTTTTCGAGATATGATAATTGATTTACTGAAGGTGCTGCCATTTTTTATTAGTAAAATTCTGAAAAAAGAGTTAAAAAAATAGGTTTTTTATTTTGATGTTATATTTTATTTTTCATAAAATTTCTTATTATAATTTAAATTTAAAATAGTTTGCTTTTTAATTTTTTTAAAATAATAAGCACAAAATTAAAAAATAAATATTTAAGAGATTTTTCCTTTTTTTTATTTATTGTTTTTAGTATGAGAATAACATTTATGACAAGATTATAATTTTAATAATTATAAAAAGTTTTCCTTTAATTTATTCAGTTGATTTATATAATTTCTAATATTTTGTTTGTTATTAATTTTTACTTAAAATAATATAATTTATTTTTCACTAGGGAGAAACAATTAAATAAATTAGTTGTTTTTAATGAAAATGAAATAAATGATATTTTTTATTATCTAATTTTTCTTTTTTCTAATAATATCCAAATTTATTTTAAATTTAGGATTTAAATTTTTTTCATTTTGTTTGAAAAAATGTGTTTTAAAAGGTGAAATGACATTGATTCAATTAATCTAAGAAACCTTTATATTCAAGTTTTTATTTAATATTAAGCATTGTTATATATCATAATTTTTTACTTTTTCTTTTTAATTTTATATATTTAATCGAATTTTTTTCATTATTCTTATATTATTCTAAATTTCTTTTATTTATTATAATGTTATATGAAGAAAAAATTGGGAAGAAATTGTTTGGTATTAAAAAGGAAAAAATAGAAAAAACAGAAAAAGAAGAGAAAAAGGAATTATCATTGGATTCATTTTATATTTCTACAAATCAATTAATTAAAATATAATAATATAAAAGAGAAATTAAAAGTTATAGATGATATAAAAAATTTCCAAAATTTAATAATGGAGCACTCACCAAATATTTCTTTAAAGGATCATTTCCCTTCTTTAAATTATAAAAAAAATAATAAAATTTCATAAAAAAGAAAAGATTATTATTAGAGCTTTAATTTCTTTTATTAAGGAAAATAATATTTCAAATTATAAAATAATTGAGAAAAAAGAGTTAAATTATCGTAAAATGATAATGAATCAAAATTACAAATTGAAATCTCAACTAATATATCTTTTTTAATAGAAAACTTATTAAAAAAAACATTAGAATCTATATAATTTATTAAATATTTTAAAAGAAAAATTTATAAACGCAGAAATTCAAACAAATATAAATGAAAATAATATTATTGAATCAAATATAAATTCTCTTGATGAAATATATGATTTAATAAGGAATGTTAATGAATCTGATAATAAAAATAAAGCAAAGAAAAAAATAATATTATCCAAAATGAAAAATTTTTTTCCCATATTGTTTCAATTGTAGAAAAATTTAAATCTGAATTAAATTCTTTTAATTCAAATTATAATCAAAAAATAACACCTAAATATCAATAAAATAACTTAAATCAATAAAATTTTAAATTATTTATTTTTTTTATTATTTATAATAAATTTATTTATTTTGAAAATAATATTTAAATACATTAATAATATTGCTTAAATAAAAAATATATATTACTTCTATTAGTAAATAAATAATTTATTTCCAAATTTTAATTGTCCCATCTAAGGAAGAAGTTAACAATAAAAAAGGAAATTCATATTCATCATAAAAAAAATCATTTAATTCAATATTTTGAATATCAGTTATAATATTTTTATGTCCTGTTTCCACAAATCTTCCTCCATAAAGAAATTTATTATTCATACCATTAATAGAATAATTTTTCAAACTATAATTATTATATAAAGGATCATTTATAAAAGAAGAATTATATTCTTCATTAGATTGAATTAAAAAAAAGTTTTTATTAAATTGAGTTTGAGTAAAATTATAATTAACTAATGATAAAGGACCATTTATTATATATGATTTTGTATCTCTTAATGTTTCTTTAGAAATATCCCAATAACGAATTACTGTATCATTTCCTCCACTTATAAGATAATTTATACTTAATAAATTATTATTTATATCATAAAATGGTGAAAATATAATTTGTGAATTTGAATTATGATTAAATATCTTTTTTATTTCATTAAATTTTATTATTATTGTTTCTTGATTTAAATAATCTAATAAACTTTTCTGAGGTATAAATCTATTTTTTCTTAAGATTCCATTATAATAAAAAAATTTATTTTCTGAATCAATTACATTTTCTTCTTTTCTTAATTGTTCAAAATAATATCTACCTAAATTAATAAGAGAATTATCTTCAAAAAGTCTTTTAGTTAAAATAGGATAATCAATTTCACTTTTATTATCATTATCATTGTTTTTTACATTAACTTTCATTAAAATTTCACAATTCAAAGTATTAAAATTCCAAATATGAATTTCACTATCTCCAAAATATATAATATAATAATTAATCCCATTATTCTCAATGACATTATTAATATTTGGTAAATAATTTTTAATTCCTATAATTGGTTTTTTATTTTCAAATTCATATATATGAGTAATAGAATTTAAATTAAGAGAAACATTAAAAATAAAACCATCTGAAGTTCCAAATAAAAATTCATTTTCATAATTTATATTTTTACAACCACAAGTTATAAATCCTTTATCTAAGGGAAATTGACATATTTCATTTAATGTTCTTATTCTTAAATCAAATAAATTTATTCTTCCTTTTGTATCACTTAATAAAATGAAAATTTTTTTATTTGTATATTTTGATATTAAAGTTGTTGTTATATATTCATTTTCTTCTATTGAAATTACTTTAATTAAATTATTTTCTCCTATTTTATATAAATATAATGAATTATTTGAAGCAAAAATTAATTTATCATTTCCTATTTTTTTAATCGTTGATTTATATAAAATTGGAAGATCATTTTTGAATTTTTTTATATGCTTAATTGTAACGTATAATTCGTTATTTAATATTTCTAGTTTTCTAAAAATAATTTCTCCTTGATTATCAATAGATAAAAATATTGAATTATTCATTGGAATTATTTTTTCAATTGGATTTGTTGATTTATTATATATTGTAGTTAATAATTTACCTTTTGGTCTCCAATATTGAATATTTTTATTTTTTGATAATAAATCTTCCTTTTCTATAATATTTGAGTTTAATTTATTGAAAGTAAAATATTCTTTTCCTATTTCATTATATGTTATATCTAGAACTTTAAATAAATAAAAGATTTTGAAAAAAAATATGTAAATTATTTCAAAATTATCTTCCATTTTTTCATCAATTTTAAAACTTATATCATTATTAGAATGAAATTTTTTTAATATTAATTGTCTTCTTGGATCTCTTATAGGATATAATTGATAAAAAAAATTAGATTGATCACCTTTTTTAATATAAGAATCAAAAGTACTGTTTATAACTTCAATAAAAGAAAAAATTTTAGGTTGTTCATAATTTTTATTATTATTATCTATTATATTATCCATTAAATTCATTAAATGCATTTCTTTACCTTGAAATATATCAGTCATTTCATCTAAAATTGATAAATAATGTTTATTTTCATTTAAATGTTCCTTTGAAAATTCATATTTATTGTTAATTTGACATAAAATTCTTGATAAACTTTCTTTATGATATTTATCTATTATTTCTTCATTAATTATTTCTAATTTTTTTTCAAAGGAAAATAAACTTTGATAATAATTCATTAAACAATCATTTGATTTTTTATTATTTTTCTTAAGAATAATCTTCGCTAATTTCAAAACTTTTTTCCTAATTAAAATATTTGGATGTGATATAAATTTAAAATATGTATTTAAAGTTTCAAATAAACATTTAATTTTAATAAAATCTTTTTCAATTAAACTAATAATTAAATTAAATGATTCATATATTTTAATTTCTTCATTATCATAAATTAAAAACTCAATACAAGGAACAAAAACATTTTCAAAATCTTTTCGAGAAAAAGAAGTCATAAAAGGTAAATTTTTTAACACTGCAATTTGAATCTTTGATTTTCTTGAATTAATATATGATAAAGTTTGTCTTTTAAATTCATTTAATTCTTCTCCACTAAATAACTTTAAAATTATTGGAAAATTGTTAAATAAAACTACTAATACTTCATCCTCTATATTTGATGTTAAAATTTTACTAATTACTGAAAATAAAGTTTTTTTAAATTCTAAATGCATTTTATGATATTGTTGAAATATTATTATTCTTTTATCTTTTATATTCCTTTTTTTTTCTTCATTGTTTTCTTCTTTATTTATTTCTTCTTTAATATTATTTATTTCATTTGTATATTTTTTTAATTTTATTTTTATAACTAGATTTAAAAACTTTGATTCAATTTCAATTATTTTTCCTATTAAATTGATAAAACCAATTAAATAATTTTTATTTAATAAATTTTTCACTCCATGATAATAAGCAATAAAATAAGGAAAAATATAACCATGAAAATAATAATATTCTTCTTTAGGAAGTTCTAAATTATTATAATCAATATTTAAAAGAGAATCAATAATACATTTTAAGCTTTTTAATCTTGTTAAAAGATCATGTCTTTTTATATTTTCTATGAAATAAGGAATAATTCTTAATAACTTTAATTTATCTGGAACTTTTGTTAAAATACATTTAATCATTTCTAAAGCAACCCAATTTGAACTCTCATATTTTACATTCTGCATTGCTTCCACAATATAATTAAATAATAATAATATACATTTTTTATCATTTTCTATTTCTTTTTCTTTAATTATTTCTTCTGTGTTTTTTATATTTATTAATAATTTAAAATTTTTTTCTTTTTCAATAAAATAATGAATTCTTAATAAAGAGGAATCTAAAAAGATTTTATTTATTAAAGAAAAATTTAAACATTCTTTAATTAAAGGTGCTTTTTCATTAAACCCAAAAATTAATTTCCATATTTGTTTCCAATGTTTATAAAATAAACCAATCATTAAATCAGGTTTCCAAAATTTAGTTTTATTAATTAAACAATTAAAAAAAACTAGAAAACCTTTAATAAACAAAGGACAAATATTATCAAGAAAAAAAATAAAAGCACCTTCAGAATTTATTCTTTTCTCAGGTTCAATTTCTAACATTTTAAATAATAAAATTTTTAAATTTTCATCTTTAATATTTTTTAATTTTTCCTTAATATTAATTTTACCATATTTGTATTCCCATAATTGATCTAATAAAAAAAAAGGATGAATTTCAGTTAATAATTCAGCAATAACAATTCCTGCACTAAAAATATCCATTGAAGGATACATTTTATTAAAGTCTTCATTATTATTTTTTTCATTAAATTCTTTTTTACTTAAAACCCTTTCAGGAGATAAATAACATGTTTTATTTAAAGCACCAAAAAAATATTCATATGAAGTTATATCATCTATAATTATATGAACTGGTTTAAATGGTGAAATATCAGTTAAAAATAATGAATTATAAGAAGTTAATAATATATTTTCTAATTTTATATTTCCATGGATTATTCCGTTTGAATGTAATTCTTTTAAAGAGAATAATATTTGAAATATTAACCATAATTTTTCTATTTTTGAAAAATAAGGCATTTGAAACATTCTTTCTTTTAAATTATATCCAAAATATTGTTTTATAATTATTCCTGCTCTTTCATGATTTTCTATTTTAATTATTGGAGCATAATTTAATATAATATTTTGATTTATTTTTTTATTATATTCTCTTAATAGAGCTAAATATTTATCATATAATTTTTTGTCATTGTCCTCATAATTTGTTTTGAAAAAAACTTTTATGATTAATGGTACATTATCTATCTTATTAAAAACTAAAGCTGTTTTAGATAAAATACCATTATTATATAATTTTACAAACTGTAAATTATCAGAATATTTATATAAAAATGTATCCACTTCTTCAGTATATTTAGATTGAATAATCTTTTGTCCCATTGAAAAAATTTATAATAACAAAATACATTCTATACATTTAAAAAAAATAAATAAATATATAAAAAAATAAATGAGTGAATATGCTTCAAAAAAAGACATAATGTTATTTGAAGATGAAATATTAGGAGACATAAAGAAATTAGATAATAAATTAAGTTCTAAATATGATGAAAAAATAAATGATTTAGCAAATAAAATAGTTGTATCAGAGCAAAAAGTAGTATTACTTTCAGATAAAATAGGTGAATTATATGAAACAATAGCAAATCAAAAAGACAGTCATAGCAAAATATCTCAAATAATAAATTTTAAGCAAAAAACAGAAGAATCAATGTTTTTATACGATACAAAAATTCATTCTATAGAAAAAGATTTAGGTAATGCAATTTATAAATTTGATAATATGTTTTCAAATATATTAGTTCCAGGATTAATTGGTAATGCATGTAGATATCCTACAGTAAGGCATTTTTTAGATTATTGTAATAAAACTTTTATGGATTTAAAAGCTTTTAAAGATAAACAAATAATGGATTTAAAAACTTATAAAACTAAAATGGAAAGTTTAGTTACAAGTTTTAATTTACAAATTGAAAATGTTCAACAAAAATTTATTGAACATTTTAATAAAAGATTTGTTGAAGTTGAAAATAAATTAATTGATAGAATTAAAATTACTGATGATAGAATTGATGTTTTAAGAGTTGATAATTTAAAATATGCAAATGATTTAATTGAAGAAACTAAAAAGTTAGGAATTAAATGGGAAAAATTAGATGCTTTTGAAAATAAAATGAATAATAAATTTGATAGTGAAATTGAAAAATTTGTGGAATTAAATGAAAAAACAGTTAAAGAATTTAATGAATATCAATATGAATTTAAATTACTTAAACAGAAATTTACAACTTTAAGTGATTTTATTAAAGATGTTAGATTTAGAAAAAATTTAGGTCAAAATGTTCCTTTAAAAGAATTTAGACAAATGGGAAATAAATTAGATTTTAGGAAAAAACAAAAATTAGAAAATGAAACTTCAAAAGATGAATTAGAAACAAGTGATTTTTTCAAAAATAAAAATTCTTTAGATTTTCAAATTGATGATGAAGAAATTCCTGGTTCACCAATGTCTTCTAGATTAGTTAGAAGAAAAAGAGATATGAGTATGGAAGTTAATATTGAAAAAAACTTTAATATTAAAAGTGTTGATAAAAATATAAATGAAAAAAAATCTAATGATAATGATAAAAATAATATTAAATATATTATTTTAGAAGATGATAATGAAAAGGATAATAAAAATACTGATAATTTTATTTTAAAAATGATTAAAGTTGATGAAGAAAATGAAAATAAAGATAAAAAAGTTGAAAAAAAAAATAAAGATAAAAGAGAAGAAAATAAAAATGAAGATAATAAAAGTGAAAAAAAAAATAAAGAGAAAACAACAGCCAATCGAACACAAAATCAAAATGAAAAAACAACAAATATGAATATTTCAAATTATAGAAATGAATTAAAAAATATAAATCAAAATGCTGTTAGAAAGAAAAGATTTTCTGTAATAGCAACTCCTGAAAGTTTCAAACATACTGATTTTAATTTAACTAACACTATCAACAAAAAAAAAAAAACCCAATTATTTTCATAATAAAACTATTCATAATACTGATACCCAGAATAATAAGAATAATAGTCATAATAAAACTAATGAAAATAATAATAATAATCTCAATAACAAAATCAATAATAATATCACTGAAAATAATAAAAATCAAAATAATAATAAAGATAACAAAGACAATAAAGATAATAATAATATGATTAAAAATAAAGATAATACTGATAATATTAATAAGAATAAAGATAATAAAGACAATAAAGATAATATCATTAAGAATGAAGATAATATAGATAATAATGATAATATCATTAAGAATGAAGATAATATAGATAATAATGATAATATCATTAAGAATGAAGATAATAAAGATAATAATGATAATATCATTAAGAATGAAGACAATATAGATAATAATGATAATATCATTAAGAATGAAGACAATATAGATAATAATGATAATATCATTAAGAATGAAGATAAAAAAGATAATAATGATAATAAAGATAGTAATGATATCATTAAGATAAAAGATAATAATAACAATGATAATAATATAAATGAGAATAAAAGTAATAAAGATAATAATAAAATTGACCACATTATTCAAATTAATAATTATATCAACGACAAAGATAATAAAGATAACAAAGATAATAATAATATTCAAAATAATAATAATAATAATGATAATATTGTTAATAATACTAATGATAATAATATTAATGTGAATATAAATAAAGATAATAATGATAAAGATAATAATAATAACAAAATTTCAGAAATTTCAAACCCAAAAAAAAATATATCTCCAAAAAAAAATTTAGCAACATTAGATTATTCAGAAGAAAAAAATTTTCAAATAAAAGAACAAATAAACTACCACAGCAGAAATGATAAGAATCAAAAAATACCAACTGATAATCAAGCAATTCAATTAACTCCAAACACCTTAAGAAAAAAAAGAGTATCATTATTTAATAATAATATTAATAATGATTATTATATAGAGATGATGCATAAATTTAGTAAACAAATATCAGATTTAAGTTATCAAATTCAAAAAAATGAAAATCACTTATATGGTTTAGAAGCAGCAACTTCAAAAAAATTTGAAGAAGTTTTAGAACAAATAAGAAATTTACTTAATAATATTCAACCACATCATAAAAAAAAAACTATTATTAGTGAAGTTTTTTCTAATAATGATAATTTATCTCTTGGAAATCATAATAATTTCTTAATGACTACAATAAATTTCGCTAAAAAAAGTAATTTTAGTAATATGAATAAGCCTAAGAAAAAAATAAATATTAAAATTGATGCTGAACAATCTTATAATGAAAAAAAGGCTAATTCATCTTATAAAGATTTTAGTAAAATAAATATAATAAGTGAAACAGATCCTCCTTATTTAAAGACTGAAAATTCTATTGAAACTTTAAATACAGTTGAACCTTTTTTAATTAAGAAATTTACACAAAAACAATGAAAATATTTATCATTTAATTTTATAAAATTTTATATATATAAAAATTAATTTTATTAAAATTTTAAATAATGATTTTATGGTATTTCCATGAAAAATTTAAATATTTCTTAATAAACAATTTATAATAAAAACAAAAAAATAATGCAAACAGAAAATCGGTAAAAATAAAATAATAATATTTAATAGAGAAGCTCTTCGAAATTTTTTAATGAGAAATTTAATTCATAAAAGAAATAAAGGAAGATTACCATCTCCTCAGAAATTGAAATTAATTCCTGAAAATGAAAAAAATACAAATTTAAATAAAATGATTCATTTAATCCCAGCAAAAAATCCAATTTCTTTAAATATTAAAAACATAATTCAATTAAATGAAGAAAATAAATCTCCAACAAGAAGAGTAAACTCATTTGATAATACTCATTCTAAAAATCAAAGTATGCTTTTAAGAACTTTTCATAATAAAAACTTAATTTTAAGAAATAATAATATGTTTAAAACAAATGATTCAAATTCTGATAATTCTTATTCAAGCACTTATAATTCAACAGCAAAAACAAAAAATTTTTCTGAACAAAATGTAAGGAAATATTTATTAAAAACTGAAGATAATATAAATATAAATTATAATACTAAATATGTTTCTAGAAATTATACAAAAAATAGTACTTTAGGTAATATTATTAATTCTTATACTTTTAATAATGAAAAAAAAGTCTTTCCAAAAATTAAAAGATTGACCACGAAACATAAAAATAATTTTTCTTTTTTTTCTAATTTAACTGAAAGAGATTCTTTTATTAATAATTCAAAAGTTGATACTTATCATTTATCAAGAAATAAAGATTCTTCTCCAGTAAAATTATTAAGTAATTCTTCTTTAATTAATAATTCAAATTCTCCAAAAATTTATTCATTTAAAGGCTATTTTTTAAATAAAAGGAAATTTAATTTAAATTATTCAAGACCAAAAACTCCAAAACAAAAAAATAATCCTTTAATAAAAAATATTGATATTATTCGAAAAGTTAAAAAAAAAAAATTAACTTCTAACTTAAATAATAATAAAATTCGAAATTATTTTAAAAAAAATGATTTTCTTTTTAAAAGTGAAAATAATGGAATTCAGAAAATCAAAAGTTTTAATGAAAAAAATAGAAAAAGATTTGATTCTAAAGAGAAAAAATATAATTTTTCAGATAATGAAATTATAATGAGAAAATTACCTAAAAGAAAACAAATCAAAAAGGAATCAACAAAAAGAAAAAGTGTTTCAACTTTAAGAGTAAGCAATAATTATCAATTACCAAAATTAAAAGAAATATTAAATTCAAAAGCAAATGATAATGAAGAAGCTTTAAAAACTAGTAAAAAAACATTAAAAATTAAAAAAGAAAAAAGTATAAAAAAAATAAATATATTTGATAATGACAATAAAACTTTTAATTTATTCTTTAACACTTATAATACTTGTACAGAAACAGACAGTGAGAATTCTTCAGAATCATCGATTGAATCTAAGAAAAACATTAGGAATTCTTCTCTTCTTGATGGTAATAATATTAATGATTATTTTAAGTCTCCAAAAAAAATAAAAGAAAGAATTGATTTAACAATAAAACATAATCATAAAAAGAAAAATAAATTTGAAAGAGATATTATTGATCAATTAGATAATATAGAAAAAAATTCTTTACAAAGTCATTTTAATATTATTCATCTTTTCCAAAATGATAAATTTCATCTTTTCTGTCAATATGAAAAAAATATTAAAATTTTAGAGGAAAATTATAATAAAAAAAATAAAACAAAAGTAAATATAATGAAAAGTTTTATTATTGATAGAAAGTTAAAATATAATACTTTAAGATATGAAAAAAGATATTTAAAAGGAATGTTAAAATTAAAAAATAAATATAAACCAATGAATAAATCTTTTTTAAATTCTTATTTATTAGATAGATATTTTATAGTTAAAATTTTTCAAGAAATATATTATAATAATTACTTAGAATTTCCTATTAGAAAAACAAATCGTCCCAATTTTATACATAATTTTACTAAAGGACATCCATTATTAAGAATTGCAAGTATTAATAAAAAAAAATCTTCTCTTTGTGATGTTAAATATACTTCATTTAATATATTTCCAAAAAAAGATTATATGTATATTTGCCAATTATATATATTAGATTATGAATATCATATAAAAGCAAAAATTAAACCAATTAAATTTGAATTTGAAAAATTAAGAGTACAAAAAAAATGGTATTATAATAATATATTAAATATGAATTTAGATAATAAAAGAAAAAAAACAAGATTTTATGAACATTCAACTTTTAAATCTTTAATTAAAAACCCAAATAAATTTAATTTAAATGAAAATAATAAAGAAGAAGAAAAAGATAAAGAAATAATAAAAGAAAAACATTATTTAAAAAATGCATTAGCCAAAATAAACTTTTATTATAAAAAAGGAAAAAAATCAAATAAAAAAAGAAAGAATTATGCAAAATCAATGTCGAAAACATTAAGAGAAAAGCAATTAGAAAAAAGAAAAAGTATAATTAATGAAGGAGGAGTTAATAATCTTCAAATGATATCAAGAGTTACAGATGTAAAGATTAAAATGTTAAAAAAATTAGCATTATCAGAAACAATATGTTTTCATATAAAAGATAGAAATTATCCTCAATTTAAACAATTATTTGAAAAATATAAATTAAATCCAGATATTGTTGATTCAGATGGAAATTCTTTATTAAGTTTAGCAGTTCAAAGTAATTCTTTTCAAATAGTAAATTATTTGTTAAATGTTGGAGCTACTGTAAATACAGAAAATAATAATAATAATACTCCTTTACATTTTGCATTAAGTTTCCATAATTATGAAATTGCTGATATGTTAATTCAAAGAGGAGCTAATGAAAAAGTTTTAAATAGATATGGATTGACTCCTTGGCAATGTTTAGATAATGGAACTTCTATATATTAGTTTATTTTTTTTCTGGTAAAATTATTTTTAAATTTTTTCTTCTTGGTATTTTTATATTTTTTCCAAAATATATTATTGGTTTATAATAATATTTGGAAAAAAAAGTTTAGCATTTTAAAACAATTTAAAAGATTAAATGTTAAATGTATGGTTATGGTTAAAATGTGAATTTATAGTAATATAGTTATTTACATTTTAAAATATATTATAAAATTATATAAATTAAATTTTAATTATTTTTATATTTGTTTAATGTAAAAAATATAAAATTCCTTAGATAATAAATTTATATGGAGGAAATTGACAAATTTCAGGAGGTAAAATATGATGATCCAGTAATAAGACAACAATTTTTCTAATAGAAATGAAAAATATAATAATAAATTATGATAAAACATGGATTTAGATTACCAATTTAAATATAAAATATTGTTCGTTGATAGAGCTTTCCACAATAAAAATTTACATTACAAAATCAACTTTGAAAAAAACAATTTAAATATAAATAATACTAGATGAAGATTATGAATTAATAATCATAAAATTCTTCATGGATTTAAGTTAGATAAAGGAAAAGACAAAAACAAAAGATAATGATAAAGTGAGTAGATAACTTCAAGGTTGGTTACAAAAAGAAATAAAAAAAGTTTCTTCTAAATTAAAATTAGATTATAATAATTAAAAAAAGATGGAGTAATAAATGGAAAAATGATTTTCAAATTATTAAAGACATCAATTTAAAAAATATAAAGTAGATGTTGAGGATTTTAAAGATTCAATCACCAACTGATTTTATTAACGATTCTTCTAAGTTGAAGAAATTTTTTGCCTTTTTATGAAAAACAAAAGGAAATTTTTTTTCATTGAATATAAAAAAAATTTTTCACAAAAATTTTAAGGAAAATTTCAACGAAATGTGTTTTTTCATGACTTTATAATATTGTAAAAAATCAAAAAACATTGTCAAAATATATATAAAAATGAAATGAAACTCTATTTTTTTTTTTGCTTATTTTTTATTTAAATTTATTTTAAATAATTTGATTTTTTAAATTTTCCAAATTTCATTTTTCTTTCATTTATTTTTTCATTTTTCAAATTCAATTTTTTCTAATTTTATATTGTTTAATGTAGAATCAATATCAGTTTTATTTTTTGTAATTAAAATCATTATCTTATATATGTACCTATAATTTATTATTAATTTTTTAAATATCTTTTTCTTGAATTGTGAATGAGTTCTATAAGAAGCCCTAAAGAATATTGAACTAATTACAAAGCAAATAATCAAATGAAAAACAAAATTATAAAATATAATAGCTATTAGACTAGGAATTAACCAATGATTTATAATATATCCTTCATATTCTTGATAAACTTCATCAACAAGTTGTTTCATTTCAATTTCAATGACAATAATTAAAGCAATTAAAACTAAATTTGAAATAATATTCCAGCAAATATATTCATTATTTAAATACTCATTTTCTTCTTCTAAAATTTCTGTAATTGAAAAAAGATTATCATTTTCTTCAATTTTAAGCTTACCTTCAATTTTATTGTTATGAATAGTCATATATCTTTTAAATATTTCACTATATTTATTATATTTATTTGAAATTTTTTTCTTTTTTCTTAAACTTACATTTGAAATAAAACTTGTTTGATTACTTTTATCGTCATCAAGAAAATGTTCTTTTCCACTATTTCCAGAATCAATTATTTCTCTTGTTGAATCTTTTTCTTTTTCTTGTTCATTTAAATATTTAGCCAATTTATCTTGTTTTCTTTGTAAATTTTTAATTATTTTTTCTCCCATTATCTTACTAAAAGCATAAATTCTTGTTCTTAATTTTATACCTTTTTCATCCATTAAACCATCAAGCCTTACTTTATTATAAATGAATTTTGATAATACAATCTTTATTGGTTTAAATTTTTTTTCATTCATTTGTCCGAAACCAATATAATTATAAAAAAAATCAAATAACAATGTAACAACAACGTAAAAAAGTAAGGATAAAAGACTGCATATGATTATTACATTCCATTCTGTTTTATAATAATATCTTTTAATATCTTTATCCTCAAACTTTCTTTCTTCCATGAAATCTTTTATTTGTTTGAAAGTTTTTTTATAAAAATTGAAATAAAGAGTGCATATAAGTGTAATTAAAATTTTAATCATTTCAATCATAAATCTAAAATGTCGAGATATTTTTTTATTATAAATATTAAATAAATGCAAAAAAGGATTATAAAAGTAAAATAAATACCAAGAAAAGGTTAATCTATTTGCATTATGTAAATAACTGACTTTATTATAATAATAATCAACTTTTTGATATTTATTCATTTTACTTATTTTTTTAATTATTTTTTCTTCATTAATATCTAAACTTAATAATATAATAGAGAAAAAGACAATACTTCCAATGGAACTATAAATAAGAATATAACTAAATAAATTAACATTTTTAATATTTTGAAATTGAAGATTTTGAGAATAATTTGAATAATATTGTCCTCCAAAGGCTCCAATTAGAGTAAAATTATTACAGACACATCTTATAGTAGCTTTTTGATCATATTCTCTAGTAAACAAAAAATAAGTATCACAATAATTATTTGAATCATTTTTCCCTATTGATTCCAAAGGTGAACAAAATATATCTTTTTTTAATATTGGTACTTTACTGTAATCGATTTCAAAAGTCACTGAATAAAAATAATTTTTTTTAGTTTTATACTGAGAAAAAGAATCATTTATAAATAAATTTACCTGGTAAATATTATTCGAAAATAAAAATAGTGTATCATTGCTAAACCATTTCTTCACTTCATCACTTAAATAATTTAAATAAATTGTTTCTGGAATATTATAAGAAATAAAGCTTAAACCAATGTTAGTCTTATTTTTTTTTTCAAATTGATAAATTTCATCAATAATATCATTAACTTGTTCTTTTTCAAGACAAAAAATAATATTAGTATCATTGTCATTTTTACAACTATCTACTTTGGTATAAGATTTTTGTTTATAAAAAGAAATAGTTCCTTCATTTTTTCCAAATCTGATAATTTTA
>JAEEGL014414681.1_pt1 | contig 29641 bp, 34 predicted proteins | sample 9134231 | NCBI WGS metagenome assembly JAEEGL01 (sample SAMN16246548, study PRJNA631951) | gut metagenome | biome: gut microbiome; feature: rumen; material: fiber-attached | host: Bos | place: Iran: Karaj | collected 2018-10
TTCTAAACATTACTTAGGATCAAATAATGTTCCGAATTTTGATGGTGGTGTTGATGGCGAGGAGTTCCAATGCGCTAAAGCTCTTGACTCTAACCCAAGCGTTAAATATTGGATAAGAAACGTTGCAAGACATCCGAACTCATTTTGGCTACCAACTTCGACAGATAAATTTTATCCCGATTTTGTGGCTATGTTAAACGATGGTCGTATTTTGGTTGTTGAATATAAGGGCAAGCATTTAATTGATAACGCTGATACACGGGAGAAAAAGCAAATTGGTAAGCTGTGGCAATCTAAATCAAACGGTAAAGGATTGTTTTTAATGGCAGAAAAAGTCAGAGATGGTATGACTACTGCTGAACAGATAAAAGAGGTTATTGGTAAATAATCCAAAATGATTACAGAGCAAGATGTTTTTAATTGTATTGGATGGAAAGCTATAAATGATATAGGACCGCTTCCTAATATACATAATGTATTTCTTCAAAATTGGTTGGAATTGCGGCAATTACTTAAAGAAATACATGACAATGTACAAATTTCAAAAGACATCCAAGAAAAAGCTTTCATTCACTTACAACAAAAGATTTTTAATTATTTAGCAGCATCATCTGTCTTAACAGATACATCTCGGAAAGTTATGACGCATTACAAAGGGACAAGTTTTTTAAAGGAATACGAAAAAAAGGTTGCAGAGGTATTTAAAAATAACAATTTGTTTCGTTTTATCCGTAATTTAAGAAATTATCAAACTCATTATGAGTTAGTATTTCCTTATCCTGTTCGCTCACTAGAGGATGATAAGCATTGGGATGTCGTGCTTATATCGGCGGAACTGCTAGAACACGAAAAAGAATGGAACATGGAATCAAAACAATTTATAAAGAATTGTGGAAATGAAATTAACTTAATAACAATATTTGAAAAATACACAAACCTGATTAATGCCTTTTATGTATGGGTATATACAAAATTCGCAGAATATTATAAAAATGATATTATAGAACGCGATCAGTTAATAAAAAAAGCAAATATGTCAATATCACCATCAAAAATTAATCCTCTGAACTTATCTTCAGAGCAATGCGAGACCATGTTGGCAGAACTTTTAAGTGCCGAGGAAAATTTATGATTAAAGTTTTGTTTGTATGTTTGGGGAATATTTGTCGGTCGCCGATGGCGCAGTTTGTGTTTAAGCAAATGGTTGAGAAGCGCGGTTTGACTGACCAGTTTGAAATTGATTCTGCCGCAACCGAAAGCTACAACGAGATGTGTCATGCCGGCATTCATCATGGTACGCGTAACAAGCTCAAAGCCATGCAAATTCCGTTCGAGGAGCATTATTCGCACCGCATTCGTCCACGCGATTATGCTTATTATGACTATATTCTGGCGATGGATGACAATAACATTGAGGATATTCAATCGCTCGTCGGTCCGGATACGGAACACAAAATCCACCGCTTGCTTGACTTTACGGACCATCCGCGCAATATTAGCGACCCATGGTATACCGGCAATTTTGACGAGAGCTATTGGGATATTTATGAGGGCTGTCAGGCGTTTTTAGAGCATTTATTGGAGGAGAATTCAATAAATGAACTCTGAATTAGAATTAATCCCTTTTATTAAACAAGCACTTATAAACATAGAAAGTAAAGAATTTAAGAGGACTAACAGCACAGCTATCTTGTCTCTTAGAGTTTTATCTGGAGCAATTTTTGCTCTTTGCCGAGATGCCTTTACTTTATTGGAAAATAATAGAGTATTCACAGCTTGCTCATTAACATGTCAGGCGATTGAAGCGCAAATACAACTGTTATGTATTGATAAAATGTTTGATACAAAAGGCAGAGATTACTACGAATTTGCTTTTGTAGAACAATTAAGAAGTTTATCAATAAATCCGCAATGGCAGGAGAAAACACTTTTAAGAATGCACCACTATAACTGTGAAAGATTTTATACCGGTAAAGGTAAAAATACATCAAATATTGATAGCTATCATAAAAACTGGTATAAATCATTTGCTAACAGTATAAAAGACTTAAGCAAGATTGCTTTTCCTTATTTTAAGGAAATATTTCATTCTCAAGGCATTGTTTTTGTAGAGGAAGATTTAGATATTGATTTGCTTTATGAAAATTACCAGACTTTATGTTCATTTAAGCATTTATCACCGTTTATTGTAGGAGAAACTTTCCTAGTGCAGGGTAAATTATTTGAGGAACAGAAAATTAATCACAAAGAAGTGGCTTTAACCAGTATATATACAGCACTTATATCAGTAATATTAGTTCTTAATCGACATAGCGAACAAATATCAATTGAAGGGTGTTTATTTAATAGAACATAGCTTTTATCTATCTTATTTGAATTGAATTACTTATACATCAAGCAATTTATAATGTAATTTTTATATTTTCCCCATAAAGATATGAGTTCTTGCGGTGTTGGGTGTGCATTTAAATTATGAACAAATGCATGCAGTCTGTTTATATCAACAGTTGCTGTGCCCTTGAGGTTATTCGAATCGGATTTATTCAAAATTTTTTCTTTTTCAAAGAAACCAACAACATCCATCATTTTCTGATTTAAGTGATCACTTTTATCCTTTAAAGAATTCGTTTTCGGTAAGCAATAATCTGTTGCAAGTTCTAAAAGAACGCGCATCATAACACCTAAAGAATATGGATGAGTTGAACATTTCAAACGATATTGCATCTCATCCCATATAGCTTTAATTTTTATTTCTTCGTTGGTTTTAGCCTCAATAGGAAAATCTGTATCTATAATTGATGGAAATGATACTTTTTTACGAGGATTAACAACTGTTGTTTTGGAATTTTGCGAAGACTTTGCATTTTCTTTAGGTGTTTGTGGTAAAATCCCTTCATCTTCAAGTTTTTTCAAATACCTTTCTTTATCTTTATTATTCCATAAAGTATGTAATGTTTCTTTACCTTCTGCCATGTCATTATGAATCCTAAGCAGAATTTTGAGGACATCCATTCTATCTATTATATATGATACTTTTTCATCTTCTAATATAAACCCTATTTTCTTTCTAAACGCATTACTTGAAAATAAACGTTTTATCAAGGAGTGTTCTAGAGTTTCTGCTTCTCCAAGTAAGCCTTCTTTTTTCATTTCGTCTTGCAGAAATACTGTAAAATCTAGAACTTTTTTCTGACCAGTCAATATTAAATGGTTTTCTTTTTGTTCTCGATTCCATTTTAATTGTCCTTTTCCGGTATCTCCACCGACGTGTCTTCTTTCTACAAGTTCATTAATATACTGAATATCATTAGATACATCACATTCTATTTTATTTGGTATATTATCATTATTCTTTTTTAATGTCTCAAAAAAAGAAGACCATACAGTATTTCCAATATAGTTTGGATTATTTAACAACTTAAGACAAGTAATGCGTCGATTACCATCATAAACAATGTATTTATCATTTTCTTTTTTAACTAAAGGCCGCTCATATAATTTCCCTTCTTTTGCAATGTCTTTAGCTAAAGCCTCTAATCTGCTAGAGTTATTGCTTAATAGCCATAAAATAGCATCTTTTTCTGTTTCTAGTTTCCCATGTCTGGCATTTTCATTATTTACTACAATATTGTTTATAGATATGGTTTCAACATTCTTATCAGTCATATTTTTAGTCTCTACAAGTTCTAGTTGACTAAAGAGTAGCACTATATAATGATTTTATCAATCCTTATTGGGTATTATACACTAGCTTAGAAATTTCCGTTTTTGATACTCCGCTTTCAAATCTTCTTGGCTCTGTTTATACCTGGCGGTCATTTGTTCGAGTTTGAATTGTAAGCTCACTCCAGCCACAGTTCAAAATTCATTAGGAATTGCAGATTTTTATGTATTTATAGATTTTTTACTAATGATGATTTAGTATCTTATTATTAGCTAACTTTATAAGGACTGAAAGATGAAGAAAATTTTTTTATTGCTGTTTATTGGCTTTTTAATTGGTTGTAGTTCTGTAATTGCGAGTAATTATCTAGAAAAAGATGTATATGAACTCAATATAAATGATTCTTATGCTTTATTAAGGGGAGACCTAACAACACAAAGTGAATATTATCAGGCATTTCAAATGATTGGATTTGTTAAAGGGGTTGTTCATACATTTATTAGTTCTACTTCAACAGAAAAAGAATATGATTGTATTAATAAATCTCCATTGGTGTGGGAAGATATTATATTTGACAAATATAAAAAAAGTGAATTGTCATCAAGTGCTATCTTTGCTGATGAACTTATTAAAGAAGTAGGTAAATGTATCAAGAAAAAATAAAAAGGATGTACTACCGCAGACAGTACAACAATAACATTGGTAAAAAGCAATTTTTACTCACATTCCTGTTTTTACAATCCCTCTACCGAATTTGGCTTCCAATTCATCAACAAGGTGCGAGAGTTTGTCGTCGTGGGGCTTTACCTCCTCAAACAGCGATTGTTGCACTTCACCATAGCTCAAATGCGTTAGAGTTACGCCAGTTGAGCGATAAATTAAATTCGGGCGGTATAATTGTTTTAAGAGTCTCATAGCTGTCATGCGCACTTCTTGGTCGCCGTTGGTCGGGTTCTGCAGTTTCGCCTCGATGGCGAGATATTTGAAGTCCTTTGTGCGGAGCATAACTTCCACCCCTTGGCAAAATCCGTTCCATTGTCGCAACTTCTGACAAGCCTCATGAACATACCGGTTAAGCTCATGTTCCAAATATTCCAAACTTTGCGTGAAATCCTCAAAACTGCGCGTTACTTGTATGCTTTGCGGAGCAGTAGGTTCACTATTGACCAACGATGTCGCAATCCCGATTAATTCGTTTTTGAGGTTCAGACCATTTATTCCGAAAGCTTTTCTTATCCAGCCGTTTTCTTTCTCCACGAAATCTTTGATAGTAAAAATCCCGCTGAACCCCATATGCTCGCTGTTTTTGTGCCCGATACCGCTGACGTCCTCAATCGGCATTTCGCCCACAATATCCAAGATTTTATCAGGCGGAATAACAAATATCCCGTTGTTGCTCTTAGCCTTATCGCTCGCCAATTTTGCCAGCGTTTTAGATGTTCCCAAACCGATGGAAACGGGAATACCGACCTTGTCCCAAACCGTTTGGCGGATATTTTTGATAATGTCTGTATAAGTTGAGTGATAAACCTTATTAAGCGAAGTCAAATCAACAAACGCCTCATCAACCGAGGTTACCTCAACATCCGGGCTGAAAGTCTTAATCGTGTCCATCACTTCTTTAGAAATCTCGGTATAGCGGTGGTGGCGCGCCGGAATACAAATCGCAGTCGGGAAGTTCGGCTTAACCTGAAAATACGGTTGTCCCATTTTAATCCCTAGTGCTTTGGCTTCCTTTGAACGCGACACGATAATACCTTTTGAACCACCACCGGTCATCACGCACACCGGCTTGCCCTGCAAATCAGGGTTATCCTTCCGTTCGCAAGAAACGAAAAAGCAGTCGCAATCAACCAATGCTATAACGTGCTGGCGCATTTTACCTCTTTAATTATGGTCTTATTTCAATAGGTGTGCCGTCTTTTACCAATGCCCAAATTTCTTCAATCTGCTCATCCGTTACAGCAATACACCCCTTTGTCCAATCTGATTTGTGAATATAGTTGAATAAAAAATTGGGAGTCCAATTGGGGAAACCGTGTATCATAATATCACCTCCAGCAGAAACATTATGTTCTTTTGCCCACTTTTTATCTTCATCATTCGGATACGAAATTTTTAAGGCACGATGAAATTTGCTATTGAAATTTCGCGTTTCTATAACATATTGTCCTTCCGGTGTTTTGCCATCATTTTCCTGATGCTTAGCCCCAATCGGCTCCGAGCCCAAGGATATTTTATATTCCCTTATAATATTATTACCATTCATTAAATACATTTTGCGCAGATTTTTTTCTATTACAATCTTATCAATAGGTGTTTTATCAAAATTTTGTGAGGATTGTTGTAAATCTTTATCTTCATCTTTTAAGCCATTCATCTGGTCACGTAGTTGTCTCTTAGACAATTCTAATCTTGCCATCCGACAACGATATAAACCTTTTCCTTCTCTGTTGCAATAATCGTTTACGTAGTCTTCAAGTTCTTCATCAGACAATAAAATACAACCGTCCTTTTCATTCCAATGCATGCAATCAAAACGACATACCCTATACTCATCGTCCCAAACACCACCATCATCGGCACAATCGCCGACTAAATCAATATTACGCATAAAAATGCTCATAAAACCACAAAACGTCATGAGATAAATAAATATTTTGAAAACTATTTTAGATATTACAAATATTTTGGATAGTATTTTCTGTGGCATTTTATATTCTCCTATCTTTTTAATGTTCTATTTCTGTTCTATTATTAGCGCGAAAATATGGAGAGTCAACAACATTTAGCGAGTTAGGCTCACGGAAAAATCTAGCCTACAAATAAAATTTTACTAACCGAAAATCTGTCCGGGGAGTTTTTCTTTCTTTTTTGGTGGAAATTGCTTATCAAATTCTTCGGCTTTAGCCTCGTCAACAAGATAACCGCTTGGCGGAGTATATTCGCCGGTAATACCGTTCAAATAACTCTTGATTAATTCCTTACACAAGAAAAATGAGGCATCTGCACCCTCCGGCAAATCATGATATCTGATACCAAACTCAGAAGCATAGGTAAAGCCGCTTTTAGAGTAAAAATCAATATTTCCTTCAAAACACATGGCACCATATCCCAGTTCTTTGGCGCGTTCCAATGTGTAATCCAAGAGCATTTTGCCGTAACCTTGGCGTTTGAGCTCTGGCGTAATGCAAATCGGCCCCATCGCCAAAACAGGAATTTCACGTCCGTCATCAACTCTAATATGTGCGCGCATAAATATATTTTGCCCGATGATTTCACCGTCTTTTTCCATCACATAATCAAGCTCTTTTACAAAATCCGGATTGTCGCGCAACTCGTGAAGCACAAAATGTTCCAGGCATCCCGGGCGATAGACGTTCCAAAATGACTCACGCACCATATTTTCAACTAACCGATAATCTTTAGGTTCTTCCAAACGAAATGTAATGTTTTCAGCCATTATTTTTTCCTTAAATTTATTTACATTTACAGTAGTAAATTCAGAATGTCCAGCATTTTAATCCGGTCATCAATTCTTATTTTTGTAATGGTATTTTATGCTCGAACAAAAAGCAATACAATTTGCAATTTTGCTAAAGCTTGGCTATTATCTCATAAAAGAGGTAAATGATGCACGATATTTGGAATCCATGGCACGGATGCGTAAAAAAGAGTGAAGGCTGTCAGCACTGCTATATGTATTTTTTAGATAAGCAGCGCAATGCTGACGGTTCAAAAATCTACCGTGTCAAAAATAACTTCGATTATCCACTACATAAAAACGCCGATGGAACATATAAAATTAAAAGCGGTGAGTGTTTGCGGGTGTGTTTGACCTCTGACTTCTTTTTAGAAGAGGCTGATGAATGGCGTGATGAAGCATGGCACATTATCAAACAGCGTCCTGATGTCGGATTTTATTTGCTTACCAAGCGACCTGAAAGAGTTGCTGAGCATTTACCTCAAGATTGGGGCTATGGTTGGGACAATGTGTTTTTTTCCGTAACGGCGGAAAATCAGGCCAGAGCCGATGAACGCTTGCCGATTTTAATGGACTTGCCTTTCAAACATAAGGGGGTTATGACTGCGCCGTTTATTGGTTCAATCAGCTTACAAAAATGGCTCCAAACCGGACAAATAGAGCAGGTTGTTGCCGGCGGTGAAAACTATGACGGCAACAGAGTTTTAAAATACGAATGGGTAAAGTCACTTTATGAGGAATGTAAAGCAAATAACGTAATGTTTTGTTTTATTGAAACCGGCACAAAGTTTGAAAAAGACGGCAAAATCTATACCATGCCGAGCAAAAGATTGCAAAGCGAGATGGCATACAAATCAGGTTTGCAATTTGAGGGAAAAACGATAAAATGGCAATTGCACAAACCACAAAGTGAACTGTTTGATGACGGGTGGTATAAAAAACATTGGCGCAAAAATTGTGAAACATGCGGCTCACGCCTTATCTGCAACGGTTGTTCCAATTGCGGCGAATGTGAAAAATAAGAATATTTTAATTCAGTAGCAATTAGTCCGGTCATCAATTCTTATTTTGGTAATGAAATTATGGTTGCGATACGGCAAAAGGGTGGCCAGATATAAAAAATAGTATTGATATTTGAGAGAGATTTATTGAGTTCTGCGTTTTATGCTGTATAATGTATTACATAACCGAAGGAGTAATGCGATGTATGAAGATATAAAAAAACAAATTCGTGATGTTAAAGATTTTCCCAAAAAAGGCATTGTATTTAAAGATATTACTCCGGCACTTGCCGATGCTCAATGTTTTCAGTCGATTATCAATGCTTTTTACGACCGTTTTAAGGACAAGCATATAGATAAAATTGCAGCGATTGAATCACGTGGTTTTTTGTTCGGTGCGACTCTGGCGGAAAAGTTGCATTGTGGATTGGTTCTGTTGCGCAAGCCCGGCAAGTTGCCGTATAAATCAATTAAGGAATCTTATGATTTGGAATACGGTTCTGCCGCTTTGGAACTCCATGTTGATGCCGTAAAAAAAGGTGAAAAAATTCTGCTCATAGACGATCTGTTGGCAACAGGCGGAACCATGGAAGCCGCATGTAAATTAATCCAGAAAAGCGGTGGCGATATTGTTGCCTGCACCTGCCTGATTGAGCTCGAATTTTGCAATGGCCGCTCCACACTCGAAAAATACGCTTCAGTTGAAACTTTTTTGAGATACTGATTATAAAATTTAGTTTAACAATCGAACATACAACCAACAGCCATGTTTACTATGGCTAATTTTTGTGGCCATGTAATCAGTCTAATATTAAACAAACTAGAATAGGCGCATACCTGAGGCGGATTTTTTGCCTAATATCAATTCAACAACTATAAAACTAACACCGTTCTAAAACGTGATATAATTTTGTAAATTTCTTAGCTCCTTGGGGGTTCAAATGATCATAATCCCACCAATCCTCATCAGTAAAATCATTGCGCTTGTAGAAATCCAACAGACATATTTTACCGGCACTAACATCAATAATGCGCAATAAATCAGAAAATAAGATTTTTTCTTCAGGTAAGGCATTTTTATAAGCTTCGTGAGCAGGCGCCAAAACAAGTACAAATTTATGATTATATTTTTGTGAAAGTTCTAATATTTTTTGAACGTATAAATTCTGACAATTACCTCTTTGGTTATGCTTCAATGCACCTCCAGCCCTAACCACTGGATTGGATTTTCCTATTCTTTTTACGTTTTTTCCTTTTATATCAGGATTTTCTCCCCGATAATTTTTCCTTACACGCAACGAGTATGCCCGTTGTTTTATATATGGCAAAAAATGTTCATATTTGTCGCTTAACTTTTTTCGATATACACGATACTTCGGTTTTATTTCATAAATTTGTTCATAGTGAAATGCCCGCCAACCTTCATTTGTTTTAACCACTTCATACCCCGGAGAAAATACGGAATAAAACAACACAATTTTTTTTAGATTTTTTAGCTTTCGACAGTATTTTTTATATAGAAAATAGGAATAATACAAATCTTGACTGGGCAAGCATAAATTATATTCTCCTTTTTTCGGAACGTACGAATATTGTCCGTGAGAGCTACCTAAAACTAACGTTTCTATATCCTTAAAATCTCGCTCCAGCCCGACTTTCTTTTTTAGTCCCACTAAATAAGCATCTATGTTTAAATATTTAATCATCGTATAATTTATTATTTCAAATTTTCTGGATTGAGAGCCTCTAATTCTGGGATAATAAACAATCCGTTTTTACGAATTAATTTGTTATCAAACCAAATTTCTCCTCCTCCGTTTTCGACTGTTTGATTTTTTATTAAATCCCAATGTATTGATGAAATATTGCCATTGTTGGTTTCGTCGTTATAAGAATTTCCGATAGCCATATGAAAAGATCCGCCGATTTTTTCATCAAACAATATATCCAAAATAGGGTGAGTAATGTGCGGATTAACTCCTAACGCAAATTCACCAATGTATCTGCTCCCTTCATCAATATCTAATATCTCTTGCAATTTATCATTATTGACGATGGATGATGCTCTAACAATTTTCCCGTTTTCAAATTCCAATCTTATATTTGAGAAAAAAATTCCATTATGTACTGTATCGGTATTAAACTGAACATATCCGTTGATTGAATTTTTAACAGGTGCGGTATATACTTCACCATCAGGAATATTCATTTTTCCATCACAAATAACAGAGCGTATACCCTGTATCGAAAAACGCAAATCAGTATCTGTCCCCTTAATATAAACTTGTGATGTATTATCCATCAAAGACTTTAACGGTTCCATAGCTCTAGACATTTTTTCATAATCTAACAGACACGCATTAAAATAAAAATTTTCAAATTCGTGTAATGACATTTTTGCCAAAGCAGCCATGGTGTAATTGGGATATCGTAATACACACCATCTTGTTTTTTGATGTCTCGTTGTCATGTGAACTTGCTTGTAAAAAATTCTGTTTTGCCTCTTTTTATATTCATCATCAACATCAGATAAAGCAAAAAGGTCATCATATCCCCGTATACCGATGTAGCAATCTGCTTTTTTCATCAGGTTATTATGTAAATCCGCAAATTTTTGGATTTGTTCATCATCTGCTCCTTCAATAGAACTGCGAATAAAATCTGTATCATTGAAAAAATAAAAGGGCACCGCTCCTATTTTTACAGTTGTCTTAATCAGTTCATTTAGCAACTCTTTAGTACTAGCACTAAAAGCTTCCAGATATATAACTTCTCCCTTTTTTAGCTTAAGGGATTTATATAAAATATTTTCTGCCAACTTTGTAATTCTGTTATCCATTCTAGAGACCTCCAAAAATATACCTCAATACTACACTTCAAATGCTTAAAATAAACTAAATATGTTTAATTAACTTGACTTCTCGCAAAATTAGTCTAGACTCTTGTTCAATCAAACATTATTAACATATTATAGAAGATAGCAGGCTACGGTAAAAGCCCGTGCACAGTTATTATGTTTAATTTATCTTTTAATCCCGCAGATTTCCTGATTTTTCTCATGGCGGTTGGAGCCGTGATATTCAGCCTCTATGTGCAGTTCTACAGCTATTTTGTTGCCCATCCTCGAAGATTTTTTGGGGTTTGCCTCGATTATCCGAACGAGAACAAGGAAGAACAAGAAATGGTTCGCGTTTTTTTTGCATTCACATTGATTTTTACGGCGATTTATGCATTTTGGGAGCCTATCGGTAAAGACCTCAATTGGCAAAATTTTCTCTTGCGGTCACTCGGAAATGTGCTTAAGTTGTATATAATAACGAGGATGTTTATGTTGGTTCCAGTCATTGTTTATTGGATAGTTCATTCTACCAATAAAACTGAAGATACCGGCACGTCGGAAACAAAAGATGATGGAAGGTTAAACAACGCCTATCGAGGTTATATCTCAGCCAGAGATGCTAATGAGGAGAATACTTGGTTGGTTGAAATAACCGAGATGTGTTCTAATGCCAGTAAATACAAAATGAATTTGTACAAGGTATATGTGCTCAACCTCACTCAAGGAGTTAATTTTTCCCCATTTGAATGGAAACCATTTTCTTATCACATGTCCATTACTGTGCCGAAGAATCTAACAGGTGTTATCAATGAAAATGATGCAGTTATTATTTTTACAAACAATGATGGTGTGCAAATTCAATTTCCTACACATGGAAAGGGATATGATGCTTTCAAGCAAAAAGATAGCAAGGCTTAAAAGGTAGTTATCAAAAATCCGCTTTGGGTGTAAACCTGAGGCGGATTTTTGCTTGACAGCAGAGGAGCGGTATTCTAGACTCTCGTTCAATCAAAACATTATTAACAAATTATAGAAGATAGCAGGCTGCGGTAAAAGCCCGCGCATAGTTATTATGAATGAAATATTAAAATTTTTATGTAGTACAGATTTTTTTGTAGGATTTTCCGTCTGGTTAGCCGTTTTGTTTCTCACCGGGGTAGGTGTGGTGGATTTTGTTACCAAAACACCACGAACTTTTTTTACCAAATTATTTGGTATAAACATCAATTATACAGACCCCAAAATCCAAAAAGAAAATCGGTGGTGTCTGGCTGCTTCACTGCTCTGCGTACTAATTTTTGCTGTATGTGAGCCTATTGGCAAAGGCTTAAATGGTATGATTTTCTTACACGATCAGCTTTTGATGCACTCATAATTTACATATTTACAAGAGTGCTTATATTTTTGTTTCTGCTTCCCATTATGTGGATCTATCCACAGAATGTCCATTATAAGAGAAAGAAAGATGGCGTGTACAGAGGCACTATCATTGATCCCTTCGAAGGTGGAATCTGTCAGATCAGCGCAAAGAAAAAGCTCACCAATTTGCAACTTATTGACGGATACTTGGACAACAAAGGTGATTGGGGCAAAACAGCCAGGTATTGCATAGAACATAGCAATAATTTGCCTTACAAACCGGAATGGTCGTATCAAACACCGTTTACCATCACCTACATTCCATTTCCTCCAATTCAAGAAGAGGAGGGGGCTGAATTACAATTAGGCAAAGAAGTAATTGTTGTTATGTTGTTTGGAGAAACAATAGATGTATTTATTCCGGCATATCGATCGTAAAGTGCTTTTGCTGATGAGTAATCTGAGTAGCCACATACAAAACCCGTCGGAGTGAGAGCTCTGGCGGGTTTCGTTTTTTGCTAAAATTTTCTTGCATTTTAATTGTTCTTTGTCTAAACTCTCGTCAATCAAATATTATTTACAAACTATAAAAGACAGCAAGCTACGGTAGAAGCCCGTGCAGATTTATTATGAGTAAGTTATTTGATGTGTGCAAACACATTTTAGGTGGTGATGTGCTCTTCAGGGCAAAGTTTTGCCAGTATTACGGGCTGAACTTTGATTTCGATCAAGATCAGCTTTCGGAAGAATTCTTTCAGAAAAAAATCAGTAAAATGTTCGATGCTGATCTGCAAGATTTCTACCTGGAGTTCAAGCGCGTACTGCAGGCAAATAAGGACAATTTCGTTATTCGGTACGCCACCGTTCTTAAAAATCTTCTTGAGGCTGAGATGTTGAAGCGGTGCAACGATATCCGCAAAGCGTGGATCTTAAAACTTGAGATTGCAAAGACACAAAACAACGCTAAGAACAAAGTTCCGTTTGGCGAGTTTGTAGCCATTGAAGTTTTAGACCACGATATCATCTGGCCCATTGTGTTGGGATATGACAAAGAGTGCGAATGCGAAAACGTTATGGATTTTGTCATTCACCTCCGGTCTGAAGGTAAAGAGCTTGTCTTTCCTCAATGCCGAACACGCATGGAAAAGTACACTCCGCTTGACGAGACCACAATCGAGAGCACATTGCGCAAGTTGCTATCCCCGACGGACAGTTTCGAGGAGTTTCTTCTTGGTGAGCGTTCCGTCCGAGAGCCCCGCGATGTTACCGGCACGCCACTTAATACTTTGGCCGTGTGGTGCTATCGCCATCAGCTCTTTTGTTAACATAACAGCAGTCCGTCGAGGTCTATCCTCGGCGGATTGCTGTTTTAAAAATCTTGACAGGACAGTCAAATTTGTCTATAAAATCTATCAATAAACAATTATCAACATTATAATTATTTACGATTATGATTAAATTATCAAATGGACTTAAACAAGTGCTGTTTATTGGTATCGCTTTTGTTCTGCTGTACATCTCTTTGTACGTCGTTTTGCACATATTTCCTGAACAATGTCTGAAAATTACTCCCGAGCTTTGCCTTGATTACACAAGCATGGTAGTGTTAATCGGCTTTTTGATTGTTTTGGCCATGAAACGACCAGTACTTGGAGTTGCACCATTGCTATTCTTGATTTACGTAACAATTTGGAACCATTGGTTGTTACTGTTCATCCCGACATATATTGTAATGTGTAAGATTATGTTTAGACCCAAAGAATGCAACCAATATAGTGTTAGACCATATTTGTATGTTGCCACAGCCATTTTTGCGATGTCTGCAAATGAGATTCATCTTGAGGGTGATCGAATGGATGTTTTTATTGTTTTGTTTATAATCGCAGTTTTCTGGCTGTGTAGTTCAATCAAAATTCCAAAAGATGTCGAGCAGGAAGAGCATTACGAGCCAAAACGGGGTAGGTGAGATGTTACCTCCGTATGCCCCGACAACCGATTGAAAACCCGTCAAAATCTTGATGATTTTGACGGGCTTTTTGTTGCAAAAAAACACAAAAAGTTAATTTTATGAATAAACTCATCAAAATAACTGTATGAATATAATGTGTATTTTGTAAACACTTGTCTGCGAGCGGAAACAAAAACCCTTAACTGATTAAAAACTTGACTTTTATTAAGATTTTTCATATAAACATCGCAACAAATAATTATTCTTATACAATTAATACATTAACAATTTGAATCTATTATGAAAACTGAAATTTTAAAAGCAATTGAGGCGCTCACCCCTCTGACAAAAGAACAAATAGCTGAACAGGTTGATTGCCTGAGTAGCTTTTTGCCGGAAAAGATTGTTGAGCGTATCAAAGCTACAGATGCTACTACTGAAGAGGTAGAAAAGTGGTATAACCCTTATTTTCACCAGGAAGTCGGTCTGGCTATACGCGAGTTTGAAAGTGCCGGTGGTGACGCTAATAAGCGCGAAGAGGCGAAAGAAAAGATATTTTTGCTTATCTCCGTCTATTACCAATATCCGGAATGTATGGATGAGAATATTGCCACTAATATGTTCATTTTTTATGTAAGTAAAACAAAGTAATAGTTTTGCAAGTTAAACAAAAAAATCGTTGCGCCTCCCGGCTGTAGCGATTTTTTTGTTATTGCTATATTAATTTTATATATTAATATATGTAGATAATGCATTGAAATATATATTTAAAATGCAAACGCCATACATCTGTACAGAGGTATGGCGTTTGACCGTTAAGTTGCCAAGAATCAGCCACGGACAGCAATTGCGGTGTTGAGAATTTGCTCAACAGTCTCCTCGTCAATGTGCACTAACATACCAGAAAGACGGCGTTTGACATTGCCACTGAACCAGTAGTCTGCAACGAATCGAGGAAAATCTTGGTCCTTGATGATTTTCCACATCAGCTTCGCGTGAAGCTGATAGACATAATCACGGTAATTCGCCCTGAGATAGTTTGAAGGTAACTGGCTACATGTAACAAAGTCCTCTTCTGTAGATAATAATTTTCCCCACTCATCTACGACATAGAATGCCGCCGCTTCAGAAAAACAGGACATGGGGTATTTGACCCTGTCGTGGATCTCAAGCAGTAACCCAAAACGTCTCCAGATTTTCTGTGGTAATTCCATGCTGCCTTCTTCCCAGCACTCATCAATCCACAAGCAATCTTCTATGAATCCTGCACGCTTGTTGAGGCATATCAAACACCTCTTATCCTCATTTTCCAAGAAGAGATTAGCAACCCGGTTTAACATCTTGCAATACCGTTGTTCAAAACAGCTCTGGCTCATATCGAGTCGCTCCGGTGTATGATAAAACACGTGGTACACCGAATGTCTCCTACCCAGTAGCAACTCAGCAAACTCGCGTTTTGCGCCCTTGAAGATACGCGTGCATCGGTTAAGCTCGCGCTCTTCCACAGGAGTCCTGTCGTGGATATTTCCGTTCTTGAAGCGAACGAGATGTTGCTCATTCTGCACAAGTGTGGCAATTTCATCCAGCCATTCGCAGGCGATGAAATACGCCCACATATCGAGGATAACTGGATGCTGACGATCCCTCCCAATTTCTTGGATTGTCTTGATTGCTTTCTCTGGATCACGCTCGAGGTCGAGCTGCACCACCAATTCTTGATGATTCTTGTTCATATGAATAATTTTTTAATAATTATTAATAAGTGTTATCTTCGCCTTTATACCACAAAAATAGACAAAAGTAAACATTTAAATTAATAAACCATCCGGAAATTTTCAAATTTTAAAAATCAAACACCCTGTCCACGAGGAACAGGGTGTTTGATTTTTTTCTAGAAATACCGGCTAGCTAATCATGCATTTTCGCGCAGATTTATGGCAGTGTTGATGATGTCGTCAATTTCTACCTGCTCAATGTTGAACGGGCTTGAGGGTATATATTCAACCATCGTCGCGTTAATACGATTAATGGTCATTTTGTATCCCCCTACCTTGATCTCAAATTTGGTCGCGTTGAAGTGGTTATTATCACGCAACCAGTAGTCCGCAACGAAGTGCGGGAAATCGTTGTCCTTGATGATTTTCCACATCAGCTTCTTGTGAAGTTGCCTGATGTCATCACTGAATCCGCCGAATAGTTCGCATGTAACGGGATCATCTGCCGACAACAACTGTACCCAGCTGTCTACAGCATAGAATGCCATTGCCATTGCCATGCATGACATCGAGCGATTAACTCTACTGTTGATTTCGAGGTAGAGTTCTACTTTATTCTTGTCCCAGTCTGGAGCAAGCAACAGGGCATCTACCATGAACCCGGCATCTTGGAGATATCTTTGACATTTCGTGTCGTTATGTTCCATGAAGAGCTCGTTCACGCAGAAGAGCATTTTGCAATATTCTTCATGAAAAGTATTGTGGCTCATGTCGAGCCTTGCCGGCACATGGCGGAACTCATAGTATACTTCATGCCTTCTACTCAGGAGCAACAGCTCAAACTCGCGTTTTGTGCCCTTGAAGATACGCGTGCATCGGTTAAGCTCGCGCTCTTCCACAGGAGTCCTGTCGTGGATATTTCCGTTCTTGAAGCGAACAATGTGTTGCTCGCTTGCTTCAAGTGCATCGATTGTCTCAAGCCACCTGCAGGCAGCGTAATATGCCCACATGTAGAGAACTACCGGATGTTTAGGCTCCTTATAGATTAGTTGAATAATCTCAATGGCCTTAACGGGATCTTGCTCTAGTCCGAGCTCGGCAATCATTTCTTGATATTTCGTTTCCATAAACCCAAAATTATAAATAATAAATAATTGTTAACTATCGACACTATACCTCAAAAATAGACAAAAGTCAATATCTTTTTTAAAAAACGAATTCCCCCAACCACACGGGCAGGGGAAATTCGCGATAAAATTAGAGCTTGCGCTCAAAGGCTTTTCTAAGGTAGTCGTAGCCATTTTGAGCGAACATCTTGGTTACGGCATCAAATTCCTGCCGTAACAAAATCGAATGTTCATCACTTGCGCTACTCAATCCTTAATGAATTAACGTTCTGCCTTCTTCCCTAAGCTAGAGCTATCGGACGTTTGTTCAATTTGATTTTTTTTCATAGTGCGACTAAAAATTATAAATTAATAATTGTTGTTTGCTTTCTTTATATTCCAAAAATAGACAAAAGTCAACGTTTAAATTAACAAATTATCCGGAAATTTTCAAATTTTAAAAATCAAACACCCTGTCAATGAGGGGCAGGGTGTTTGATAAAAAAAAGAGAATCTCAGACCTGTTCTACAGCAGGAAACAACACCTTGTTAACGATGTCGAACATTGCGTTCCATGCATCAGCAGCAGGATTTCTCCTTGTTGACAAATCCTGGTATTTGATGCTTGACGGCAAATTGTCGTAGAAGTCTGCAATTTCCTGTCGGTTTTTCCAAACTCTTTCACGGAAAAAGTCGTAAAAACGCTCAACCGCTTTCTGATTTTCTGCAGTAGAGCTCAAAGCCTCAGGTTTAAGAGCAGCCTCGGGACTGTTGATCAGTTTTTTCCCTAACTCTCGCAACAAGTGAGCGACATAGAAGGCCCATGCACAGTCAATTGGAGTAATATTTTCCATGCTGTACAGCATGGCAAGCTTTGCCAATTTTGCAGGCGAATCGCTGGTACTAACCAGATCAAACCAATCCTCAGCATAGGACAAAACTCCGCCGCTACGCAAGCATTGCTCAAAACTTCCGTCATTACATTGTTCCTTGAACAAATCTGCAACATACTTCAGCATTTTGACATCACGTTTTGACATAACAGAGCCCTGCGAGTTGTCAATCTTCCCTTCGGCAATGCAGTCAAACATGCCTCGGATAAATTGCTTATTTTGCACAATTGCCTCTTGCAAATTATCCTTGAGGTTTCCGAGTTTTCCCAAATACTTCGTGCGTGCCTTGTGACCCAAGTCAGCACCAAGTAGGTGTCCGTTCTCACGCTGCGGAAAAGTCAGCTCATCGCACAACTCACATGCGACCATATAGGCCCACATTACCTGCAAAGGAATTTGATTCTTGAGCATCTTGCTGATCAACCTGCAAGCACATTGGGGGTCATGGCGATTTCCCTCCAACTCAGGAATGTAATCATGTCGACTAGAGCGCTTACTTAATTCTCTAATGTTAATCATAGGCACAATTGTTTAATTAATAATAAAACTAACTGGCGCATAATATATTAAGTTAATAGACAAAAGTCAACATTTAAATAACTGCCTCTTTTTTAGTTTGTTAAAAACATCCGGGTATTTTCAATTTTTTCTTATAAACACACCTCGTCATCCCTATTTTTTGCGCAGGCAAAAAATTCCAGGGATCTACAAATTTAAAAAAACAAGGTAGATGCCTTGACTTTTTTAGCAAGCTAAAAAAGAGGCATGACAGTTTGTATATTGTTGATGTAAAAAAAACACTTTGTCATCCCTCGATATTGCTTGCAAAATCGTCCAGGGATCTTCAAATTTTTTAAAAAATCAAACACCCTGTCCACGAAGGAGCAGGGTGTTTGAAAAATGCGATTAGATTTGCCTACTTTTGCTTCAACTTGTTTGCAAAATAGGGATAACCTTTGTCTTTGAACATTTCGGCTATCGAGGCCTTTACTTCCTCAAAAAGCTCAGCATTTTGGGGAATATGGCTGTCAAAGACTTTGTGGACGTGTTTCTTCTTGCTGAAGATTAGTCCTTCAAGTTTCTGAATCCACTCATCCTTAATCAGCCCTTTGGTGCCCCCCTCTTTTGCCTCTTGGAGCAAAAAATAGAGCAACATGAGCTCGATAGCGTACATGTTACGCAAAAACGCCTTGTTAGAGCTGTAATACTCAGCCAACTTGTCCGGTTTGTTTCGAAGCTTGGACAGTGCTTGAATAACGCTTTCCATATCTTTGTTGTTTTACAGAATAATATAATAGTTATGATATAATTATAGCTTAATCTGCCACACTATACCGACAAAATCGACAAAAGTCAAGAGTTTTTTAATTAAAATCTTGGACAGTTAGTTGAGCCAAAAATCTCCTGCGTCATACGGATAGTTCCGTCCCCCATATAATTGGTACATTGCTTCGCCCGTGGTATATCGGATCGGCATTTTTGACCGTCCCAGACCTTTTGGTTTGGGCAAACACACAGATATATAAAATCTTTCCGTCCCGGCGTGTTTGAGCCATCAGGCACTCGGAGTTGTGCTTCTTTCCACTGTCCGCCTTGAGCTTTGCATGACAGAATTATTTCAATTTTTCTGCACGCCATACCGTCCCAATATTCTTCTCTCGAGCATTGAGCTTCAGGAATTTTTGTGCCACACCTGACAGCGTGCGATTGCCCATATTTATCAAAATAAAAATGCAGACACAATGCATTTGCACAAAAAGGTATTAATGCTAATAAAATCACCAGTTTCTTCATCGTGTTTCCCTTACAAATTTTTTTATTATTTTACGCCCCAAAATCGTACCCAAGTCAAGTTCATTAATATGATTATACCAAAAACCCCCAACCTCGTTGTTGTGGTCGGGGATTTTTGATGCGCTTACGACGCTAGAATTGCTTCTTCAAGTCGCTTGTTGAAATGAGGTTTCTTACACTTGCACTCAAACATGTCGGCGACACTCTTGAGCATCAGGTAGTAACGCTTTGTCTCATCCGGAACCCTAGGGTCTTTCTGACGACTACCGATCTTGATAGCAGTATCAGAAGCCAAGGTAAATTGCAACCATATCTCGGATTCTTTCTCCTTGAGTTTGTTGGCAAACTGATTGCAGAAATGCTCCATAATATCAAGAGCCTCATTGTGTGCGTCGAGTTGATCTATACTTGAGACGCAAGAATCAACAGACAAGCGATCCCTATACATATCTGCTACAAAATAAGCATACATCCAGTCCTCCGGATCCATATTATGGATCTTTTCTCCCAAAATCTCGCTCAGCAGATTAATAGCCCTACGGACATTATTCAAACTTTGACTAAGAAACATCGTGGTTGTAGTCATACGCTAAAATTTTAATTGATTAATAATAAAAAGTTACCTTGACATTGCTGATCAAATCAAGCAAGCTTTTGATTGAGCATGGATTCATGCTTTTCCTGCTCGAAAAAATCGGCCACACATTTCAGCACCGCATAAAAACGTTTTGCTTCAGGGATCACATAGTCTTTGTTGCTTTTTCCAAGCTCAACCACTTCCTTGTTGAGATTATCAAAAAACATACAGACATCGCTAAGCCCACTAACCAGTTGCTTTGCAAAATACTGGTGTAACTCCGCCATATCAGCTTTGATATCACCATGAACTCCGCAGAAGAACTCATCCTCGCTTTCCGGTGCAGTCAAACGTTTGAGATGTTTGTCGGCCATATAATAAGCTAACATCAAATCCCAAATACTCGCCCTCAATTTACCGTCGCGAATTTGTTTGAGTACAGAGCGCAATTGATAAACATTAAGTGTAGATTGCGCAATAAGAATACTTGTTTGTGTTGTCATATGAAATTTAATTTATGAATAATACAAAAACCCCAACAATATAACACGAAATACTTTCGAGTCAACATTTTAATACTATGCCACCCCTAAAAACAAACATCATCCATCCAATAAACTCGTCATCTCTCGTTTTCGCCAGAAAACGCCCAGAGATCTTCAAATTTTTTAAAAAACATTGTAGATGCCTTGACTTTTTTAGCAGGCTAAAAAAGAGGCATGACAGCTTTTTATTGTTAACCACAACAAGTCATCCCTCGATTTTGCTTGCAAAATCGTCAGGGGATCTTCAAATTTTTAAAAATCAAACACCTCGTCCACAAGGGCGAGGTGTTTGATAACTTAGAGTTATTGTACAGGCGGAAATACGGTCTTGTACCACTGACAAGGACATATGGATGTGCATTTGAGCTCATCCGGTAGGTATTGATCCGCTCGCATTTCAGTCATTAGCATGACCTGGTCAAGATTACTTAAAGGAGTGACTTTTTCGCATTCTGTCTGCCTAAAATACTGTATGACGCAGGCAATAGCACTGAAGGTGATATCTGTACCTTTCAGCACACAGTCGGCTTCAGCCTTACCCTGAATAATCTGTGCCATCTGTTCAGAATCGATGTTTTGGACAATGCCATACAATCGCCTCCTGTAGGAGGGCATGACCAACATGCTTATGAGCATGCGCGAGACGATAAAGAAACTGTTCTCCATTTTATCTCGTTCGCGGACGGACATATGATGCTCTGGCTTCTTCTGCTCTTTGATATTAATTCTCATTACGGCCACGTACCACAAGGCCATCAGCAAGAACGTAACATCACCGTCGTAGTTGAACCAGGCAATGCACTTAAGATACTCGTAGAGCTTCTTAGGGTCGTTCTTGACCTCATTCAACTTCTCTAATGTAAAATTTTGATTTTTCTTCATAAGAATATATTAATAATGTTCGTAATAATGTTAATTGCAACGAACGTAACACTAAATTAGACAAAAGTCAACATTTTAAAAACGATTTTTTTATAAAACCAATTCGTCATCCCTCGTTTTTATAAAATCAAAACCGTCATCGCTCCAAAAGCGTAAGTCTTTTGGTCAAGCGATCTTCAAATTTTTTAAAAAATAAAACATCTTCCTTATTTTCTTTAAAAATATTGAAGATGCCTTGACCTCGGACACTTGTCCTCGGAGGCATGACAAGTAATTTAAAACCAGTCATCCCTCGATTTTGCTTGCAAAATCGTCCAGGGATCTTCAAATTTTAAAAATCAAATACCCTGTCCACGAGGGGCAGGGTGCTTAATCATCTTTCTAGAAAAAACTGCAAACTAATCACGCATTTTGACGTAGCTTCACAACTGCTTCCCAAATCTCATTTAGAATATGGGAATCGATGTGTGGCAACATTTTCTGATACTTCTCCTTATTGACTTTGAACTCAGCCATCCAACGGACGAATTCATCCATGCTCACACGGATGAGCTTATCCTTAAAGAAGCGGTACCACTCATACACCTCATAGTCAGATTCCTCAAACACACGGGTAGCAACGGGATCTTGCTCGTCCAAGAGGGTTACCCAGTTGTGGAGCACATAATATGCCATTGCCACAAATGGGATTGACATAGCATCATCTTGCGCATGTTTCTTAATAGCAGACAACATCTCCGAGCCGTTATCTGTCCACAATTCGTCAAGAATTTTGCAGTCAACTACCCACCCGGCATGCTGTAGTGCCGGCAGACAACTGTCACCATGATTCGTAAACAAATCATTCACGCAGTATAACATTTCGCATAATTGCTGATTTTCTGGCATCATATCGTAATGTTTTCGTACATTTGAAAACATATGGCGTACGCGACGCTTTACGAAATCATCACGAAGCCAAAGAGCAAACTGCTGCACTTCCTGGTCAAAAGCATTTTTCCAGTCATCCAGTTTCCATTCAGAACGGCAAGAGTTAATCGTTTCTTCTACCGTGTCATCGAGTTTGTCGTTCAAACGCTCGCGCCACTTGCAGGCGAAGTAGTATGCCCACATGAGAAAGTTTGCCGGACAATACTTGATGTCTGCATAACACTCCCGCATTTCTTTTGGGGTTCTGTAATACGTCCACATAGAGCGCAAAGTTTTCGGACGCTTCACCTCGTGCTCAACTGACTGCAACAGTTTAAGTACATCTTCGATGTTGTCAGCCTCAAATAGCCGCACAATCAGATTTTCCTGTTTGTTTGATAAAAATATCATTTTCATAATGCGTTATAAAAATATAGTTAATAATATCGTTTGCCATACTTATACCCCAAAAATAGACAAAAGTCAACATTTAAATAACTGCTCTTTTTTTAGCTTGCTAAAAACATCCGGTATTTTCAATTTTTTTCTTACGAACACAACCAGTCATCCCTCGATTTTGCTTGCAAAATCGTCCAGGGATCTTCAAATTTTAAAAAACAAACACCCTGTCCACGAGGGGCAGGGTGTTTGTCAATCAAATAATTTCCTTTAAAGATGCCTGTAAAACAGGATCTGAACATTCCTCACATTCAGCGAGAAAATCTTTGGCAGATCGTATGGCTTTATTGAAACGCCTTCGAACTGCAGGATAGTTGATGTAGAGTTCAGTACCAACCTGCGCAAAAGCATTCCAACAAGCAGCGATGTTCTCTTCTTTAGATTCCGACACGGACAGCGGATCAATAATTGACATGTCAAATTCTGCTTTAAGATCTGAGACCCTATTGCATACTTTGAACAATTTTTCTGCCCGTCGCAATGATCCGTCTCTTCTGAAAGCGATGATGTCATCTTCATCACGATCGGAGAAATCAATCTGAGCCATCACGCTCCATACAATCGACATCTTTTCGGCAACTTTAGCGGCAATTTCTCCACGGTAGTGGAGCATCATTTTCAGAGAGGCCCCGTAAGCTTGTACATTTGGGCATCTGTTATAAACTTCACATGGTTTTGGACCATACAGCAATGGAAATCTTAACCTCGGAGTTTTTCCTGCAGGGTGGCTGTAAACAGCCATAACCATATCTCGGTCCGTCAAACGCTCGCACCACTCATCTGCAATCTGATAAGCTCGTACCAGTTCTGCAGTTTGAAGCTGAATATTGCCGGTGCAAATTGCATCAAACAACGCAAACGCGACGCGATAACTGCGTGACGCTCGCATAAACTTAGACTGTTCCATAATAATCAGTTTTAATGTAGATGAATAAATGCCAATAATAAACTTTCTCCTCAACACTATCAAAAAACGAGCCTATGGTCAAGCTGATTTCTCAATCATTGCCAAAATTTTATGCTGATATTTAATTATGGCTTGACAAAACAAGTATTTTGATGTAAAAAACAGCAACTTTTTCAATATTTTTTTTATTATTAACCATAAATTTTTATAATTATGCCAAAAGACAGAGGTAACCCAAAACACAAGAAGCCTAAGAGAACGCATTCCAACAAAAAAGGCCCAACTGATTATCAGCAGACAAGAGACGCTGAAAAGAACAGCCCAAAAAGTACAAGGCGCGCTCATCGTCGCAATCGCTGAGGCATTGCAAGAACAGCCCTAAACCTAGTGTTTAGGGCTGTTCTGATTATATGCGAATCAGGTTATAATTTAGGTACAAAATAACCGCCTGTCTTCTGTTATGAAGAAAAGGCGGTTATTTATTTTAGATTTGGACGGGATCTAGATCAGATTGCCTCGTAAACTTTTTTGAGGCTTTTTCCAATACCGCTACCGACGGCACAGATAAATCTCCAGATAATTCCACACAGCCAGCCAAATACCCAGCCGATCAGTAGTGTCGCATATCCCCAGATAAAAAACAGGGATATCAGGAGGCATAATCTGCCATACTTGCAGAACAATACTCTCAGCCACCAAGGGTCCCAAGAGTCCTTTTTTTCCCTTACAATATCCTGCCAAAAGGCCTTATACGACGTACTTCTATACTTCACATCAAAGCCTTCAATGGAAGCATAGCAAAAGGTGAGAAGTCCAACGAAAACAGGGATGAGGAATACTGCTACTAAAATAGCAATTACCCACCAGTTGCCAATGACATAATTAATAATCTGCTCCATTTTCTATTTTTTTAAATTAAAACACAAATCCGTCCGGAATACTTAAAAATCAAATTGTTGCATTATTTCTGATCCCTGAACCATACCTTGTATGATTATATTATGCATAGAGCGATAATATGGGCGCCGCTAGTCAAACGGTCTTTCTGCAAGAGCTCAATTTTTGTTTTTCTTCTTTCTTGATCTGAGTTTTGGTTAATAATAATCTAAATAGTATTTTGTAATTATAAGATACCACATTTTGGCAAATTCGTCAAACAAAATCGGAAATTTTATTGTCGATTTTTATCATTTTTTTGCTCGTCTATAAAAATTGCGTTAACTTTTTCATTTTAAATTTAACTCAAAATCGTTTTTAAGGGCGTTTTTTTGCCCGTAGAGAGGTTTTTGTTCATTTTTCATGGGCATAAGTTGCATAAAAAGGTGGTTATTTCCCTCGATTCTGCTATCCTTTTGGTAAATAACAATTCGCCGTCGTCATTGCGAGGAGCGTTAGCGACACGGCAATCCAAACAAAAAAGAAAGGAAACTAAATGAAAAAACTTTTACTAAGTTTATGCATGTTTTTGGCACTTGCCGCCTGCAAAGATGAACAAAAGACAACTCAACAGACAAGTGAAAAACCAGTCATAAAAATAGGTGTATTATATCCGATGAGCGGTGATGCGGCCGCGTTTGGAGAAAGTGCCAAAAAAACAGCAGACTTATTTTTTAAGGAATTTGATGCTTCAAAAGCAAAATACAAATACGAACTGATATGGGAAGATTCACAAGCTAATCCTGCCAAAGGAGTTATGGCTGCCCGCAAATTGATAGATTATGACCATGTTGATGTTATTCTTGATTTATATAGCAGCGTGGCCGTCGCCGTTTCTCCCATTACAAATGAGAAGAAAACCGCGCACCTTACTTTTGCCCAGGATAGAGAAATCTCTACCGGTTTCTACAATTGGCGTGTAGTAACATCGGCCAAGAAAACCGGTGAAAAAATGCTGTCAGCTCTCAAAAAGAGAAATTTGCATAATGTGGTCGGAGTAGTAGAAAATACCGCCGGAACATTGTCTTTGTATAACGGGTTTGAAAAAATTAGCAAAGAAGACAGTGATATAAAGCTCGAAACAATAAGTGTTAATCAAGGAGAGCGCGATTTTAATTTGTTATTGTATAAAATCAAAGAACAAAATCCTGATGTAATTGTAGTTGTCCTGCACACTCCGGAAATAGATATCTTTATGCGCCAAGCCAAAGCCAATAAGATTAATATTCCGATTGTCGGTATCCAATCATTTACCTTTTTAAAAGACAAATCTTTGGCAGAAGGCAGCTGGTATGTTGACGTTGCTATGGCAGATAAAGACTTTTTACAACGTTATAAAGAATCAAGCGGTGATGATGTAACTAATTTTGCTGAGAATTTTTATACATTATTGCAAGTTGCAACAACAGTTTATGAATCCTTTGATAAAAACACCAAACCCACTCACGAAGAATTTATTGGCAGAATTTCGGCAGTGAACGGAGTTGTATCTCCAATAGGTAAATTAGTTGTTGATACAGAAGAACAAAATGTCGATAGCGAGGCCAGTATTCGCGCTGTCAAAAATGGTATTATTGAAGAAATAGAAGAATAAAAAAGAAAGGTAAAAAATGACAGAAGAAACTAATCAAGAAAATATTATTGCCAATATCGTTGATAAACCGGCGCAGGATATCACTCCGGTTGACATATCGGAAGAAATGCGCCGTTCTTACCTCGACTATGCAATGAGTGTTATTGTCTCTCGTGCATTGCCTGATGTCCGTGACGGCCTAAAGCCGGTTCACCGCCGCATCATCTATTCAATGTTTGAAAATGGCTACGATTACAACCGCCCGTTCCGTAAATCAGCCCGCATCGTCGGTGATGTTTTGGGTAAATATCACCCGCACGGTGACAGCTCGGTTTATGATGCAATGGTTCGTATGGCTCAACCATTTGCCATGCGTGTTCCGATGATTGACGGACAAGGAAACTTTGGTTCTATGGACGGAGACGGTGCCGCCGCTATGCGTTACACCGAGGCAAGGCTCGCCAAAGTTGCCCATGCCTTGATTGAAGACATTGACAAAGACACCGTTGACTTTATGCCCAACTATGATGAAAGCTTGCAAGAGCCTATTGTTTTGCCGGCTCGCTATCCTAACTTGCTTGTCAACGGCACCAACGGTATTGCTGTCGGCATGGCCACCAACATTCCTCCTCACAACTTGGGCGAGGTTATTTCGGCCTGCTGTGCTTATATTGACAATCCTGATATCACGATTGATGAATTGATCAATTATGTTCCCGGACCTGATTTTCCGACCGGCGGCTTAATTTTGGGACAATCAGGTGCCAAGTCGGCATATTATACCGGACGAGGTTCTGTTGTTATGCGTGCCAAATGCACTATTGAAGAGATCCGCAAGGACAGAGAAGCAATCATTGTCCACGAAATTCCATATCAGGTCAACAAAGCTGCTATGGTTCAGCGTATTGCCGAGCTGGTTAAAGAAAAGAAAGTCGAGGGCATCTCTGACATCCGCGATGAGTCAGACCGCCAAGGTGTTCGCGTGGTTATTGAAGTCAAAAAAGATGTTCAAGCCGATGTTATCTTAAACCAGCTTTACAAGCTCACACCTTTGCAGACCAGCTTTGGTATGAATATGCTTGCCATCAATGGCGGTCGTCCGATGATGTTGAACTTAAAAGACATCATTGCCGCATTTATCGAGTTCCGCGAGGAGGTTATTCGCCGCCGCACCATCTACGAGCTGAACAAAGCTCGTGACCGTGCTCATACATTGGTAGGTTTGGCAATTGCGGTAGAAAACATTGACCCTGTAATCGAGCTTATTCGTACAGCTCCTTCTCCGCAAGAAGCCAAAGATGCCTTGCTTTCAAGAGCATGGCCGGCCGGCGATGTTGAGCCTTTGGTAATTTTGATTGACGAACCTGACCGCAAGGTTGAGAACGGACATTATCACTTGTCCGAAGCCCAGGCTAAAGCCATTTTGGACTTGAGATTGCAACGATTGACCGGTTTGGAGCGTGATAAAATCCACCAAGAATTGTATAATTTGGGCGATGAAATCAAAGAATGCCTGTCTATTTTGGGCAGCCGTGAAAAGCTCTATGGCATTATGCGTGATGAATTAATTGCCATCAAAGATGAGTACGCAACCCCGCGCTTGACCAAGATTGAAGAATTTGAGTTTGAGCAAGATGTTGAATCTCTCATTCAGCGTGAAGATATGGTTGTTACCGTAACCGAGGCCGGCTATATCAAACGTGTTCCGCTCAATGCTTACAAAGCGCAAAAACGCGGTGGTAAAGGCAAATCGGGTATGACCACCAAGGAAGAAGATTTTGTATCTCGCTTGTTTGTAACCTCTACCCACACGCCGGTTTTGTTCTTCTCGTCCAAAGGTTTGGTTTACAAGCTCAAAGTTTATAAACTGCCGTTAGGTTCTCCTACCTCAAAGGGCAAACCGTTTGTAAATCTGTTGCCGCTTGATGAAGGTGAAAACATCACCACCATCATGCCGTTGCCGGAAAAAGAAGCAGATTGCAAAAACCTGTCGATTATGTTTGCCACCAAGAGCGGTATGGTTCGTCGCAACAGCTTGATGGACTTTGTAAATATTCAGTCTAACGGCAAGATTGCGATGAAGCTGGATGAAAGCGACAAGCTGATTAACGTTCGTATCTGCACCGAAAAAGACGATGTAATGTTGGCTACCAAGAGTGGTAAATGCATTCGCTTCCCGGTAACCGAGGTTCGTGTATTTGTCGGACGTAATTCGGTCGGTGTACGCGGTATCAAACTTACCGGTAAGGACGAAGTTATTTCCATGTCGGTATTGAATCACAGCGACGCTACGTCAGAACAACGTGATGAATACGCCAAGATTGTTTCAGCCATCAAACGTATGGAAGCCGAACATGGCGGTGAGGCCGGCATAAAGGCAGAAGACACAGGTCTGCTCAACTTGTTGACCGCTGAAAAATTTGCCGAAATGCAGGCTAATGAGCAGTTTATTTTGACTGTAACTTGCACCGGCTATGGTAAACGTTCTTCTTCTTACGAATATCGTGTTACCGGTCGTGGCGGTTCGGGTATTGCCAACATGGAAATGTCTCCTCGTAACAAAGAGGTTGTAAGCTCGTTCCCAATTGAGAACGACAACCAAATTATGATGGTAACCGACGGCGGCAAACTTATTCGCATGCCTGTAGAAGACATTCGTATTGCCGGACGTAAGACACAAGGTGTAATCTTGTTCCGTACTGCCGACAAAGAAAGGGTTGTTTCTGTTACCTGGCTTGATGCTGATTCTGAAGATGAGGAAGAACTGGAAAACGAGACCGGTTCAGAAGTCTTGGGCGAAAGTGTTGCCGATGACAGCGACCTTAATATTGAAGATATCACCGAGCCGGAAACTCAAGAAGAAGACGAGTAATCCGCTCAATATCATCAACCAAAAAACTCCGACCATCCGGCCGGAGTTTTTGTTGTTGTTTAAAGTCATCCCTATTTTTTTGCATTCAGCAAAAAATTTCAGGGATCTACAAATTTTTCCTATAAACACAACTTGTCATCCCTCGATTTTGCTTGCAAAATCGTCCAGGGATCTACAA
>JAEEGL011671015.1_pt1 | contig 29639 bp, 25 predicted proteins | sample 9134231 | NCBI WGS metagenome assembly JAEEGL01 (sample SAMN16246548, study PRJNA631951) | gut metagenome | biome: gut microbiome; feature: rumen; material: fiber-attached | host: Bos | place: Iran: Karaj | collected 2018-10
CAAATGATACTTTTCCAATTGGTACTAAGATGTTACCTACTTTATCAGTACGGTATTCAATCTTACCACCCTTAGCATCTTTAACAGCATCAGTAACATTCATAGTTACAGTTCCTGTCTTAGGGTTTGGCATTAAACCTTTAGGACCTAAAACACGTCCTAATTTACCAAGTTCAGCCATCATATCTGGAGTAGCGATGATTGTATCAAATTCAAACCATCCGCCTTTAATCTTTTCGATATATTCAGCATCTCCAGCATAATCTGCACCAGCAGCAAGAGCTTCTTGTGCTTTAGCAGTCTTTGCGATTACTAGTACTCTTTTAGTTTTTCCTGTTCCATATGGTAAAACAATTGCACCACGTAGATTTTGTTCAGCCTTACGTGGGTCAATATTTAAACGGAATGCAGCTTCAACTGTTGCATCGAATTTAGCGCAGTTTGTTTTCTTAGCTAATTCACAAGCTTCAGCAGCAGGATACTTCTTAGTACTATCTACAAGCTTTGCAGCTTCAATGTACTTCTTTCCTCTTTTCATATTTTCCTCCTATTAATTTTTCGTAAGACTTAGTCAATAACTTCAATACCCATATTTCTAGCAGTACCTTCAATGATCTTCATTGCTGCTTCAATATCGTTAGCATTTAAGTCTGGCATCTTCATTTCTGCAATTTCTTTAATCTTTGCTCTAGTTACCTTTGCAACTTTGTTCTTAATACTGTTGTCAGAACCTTTTTGAATATTAGCAGCTTTCTTTAATAGATCGCTTGCTGGTGGTGTCTTAACAACGAAAGTAAATGAACGGTCATCATATACAGTAATAATTACTGGACAGATGTAACCCATCTTATCTCTAGTAGCATCATTGAATTGTGAACAGAACGCAGGTATATTTACTTGTGCTTGTCCTAATGCTGGACCGATAGGTGGAGCTGGGTTTGCTTTACCAGCAGGTACTTGTAGCTTAATTTTTCTTACAATTTCCTTAGCCATAATACTTCCTCCTTATTTATCAGTTTGTGGTCATGCGGGTGAGATACCCCTGCCACTTTACACACACGTGCTCTATTATTTTATCATTATAAAAAAAAGAATGCAACACTTTTTTGCAAACTTTTTTTCTTTTTAAAAATATTTTATTTATAATCACTTGTTTCAATCACATAGATTTCATCATTTTTATTTTGTTTTTCTTCTTCTTTTTCTTTGTTTAAACGAACTTCATTCATTCTAACAAAATCATCAGCATTTTCGCTATAATTTGCCTTACCTAAGCCATTACTCATTAAATCAAATAGTTTATAAAATGCTATTAATATGATGAATGCTAAATAGTATAATGCAAATACTTCAACAAATAAAATTACCATAGCATAAAGTAAGGCAGGTGTTCTATCTTCAGTTAGCCAAACAACTAAAGTAATAAGCCATTTTGCTATTGCACCTACTAGCGCAAGAGGAAATAAGGATATTTCAAGTATTAAAATTAATATGAAAAGCGGAAAAATTAATACTTTTTTTAAAACTCCATTATTAATATATCTATAAATTACTCCTGCAATGTTATGCACATAATTAGAAAATGCTAATTTAACATCTATAAAATCATTCATTATTATTCCCCCTTAATAATTGATGATATTTTTAACGCTAATTTGAAATGTGATTCTTCTGTTAGATGAATTCCATCATCTCCAATTTCCAAATCAGAATTATCGATAAATATTATATTCCTTTCCATACAATATTTATATTCCAACATATTAAATTCATTTCTTTTTTTAGTTGTATTTTCATAATTATCAAATACTTTTTTAGTATCATCTACTGGTGGTATACCACATATAATTAATTTAATTTTAGATCCATCTTTTTTAACCCAAAAATTTTTAATTAATTTAATATATTTTTTTAACATTTCAAGCATATCTTTAGCTGTATTATTAAAATGTGTTTTTAAATCATTTGTTCCTAGCATCAACACAAAATAGTCAAATTCAAAGTGACTTTCCATACAAGGAAGTAGGTAATTAAAGCCATTTTTATGAGGTTCTATATTCTCTGTAGAATCAAGTGTTCTAGCATTTAAGCCTTCTTCTATTATTTCATCATTTGGAAGTAAGCTTTGAAGCACTTTAGTCCATCTATTAGTATATCTACTTCCATCTAGTGGCATATAACCCCATGTATTAGAATCCCCATAACATAACACTCTCATAACTACACCTCCAAGATAATTATATATTAACTTTTTTAAAAAATAAATTGCATAATAATTTAAATTATGTATAATATAATTCGGTGATAAAAATGTATAAAATAATTGCGCTTGATATGGATGAAACACTACTTCAACCAAATAAAACAATAGCTAAAGCTGATAGAGATGCTTTAATTAAAGCACAAAAAATGGGTATATATGTAGTACTAGCTACAGGACGTCCTATTTTTGGAATTAGAAAATATATTGATGAGCTAGAAATTCCAGATAAAGGATATGCTATATGCTTTAATGGTGCTGAAGTAACAACAATAGATACTAAAGAATTAGTTTATAATGAAAAGCTTAATGGTAATGATGTACATTATCTAGCTAATTTATCAAAAAAATTAAATGTTAATATGCATGGCTTTGATAAAAAAGGATGTTTCTCAGAAAAAATGAGTAAATATACAGAACTTGAAATAACATTAAACCACATTGACTTAAATTATGTAAAATACAGTGATTATAAAGAAAGTGATGAAATCATCAAAATAATGTATGTTGATGAACCAGATTATTTAGATAGTGTAATTGAAGAATTTCCTAAAGAAATATATGAAAAATATAATATTGTTAAAAGCGCTCCATTCTTCTTAGAATTCTTAAATCCTAAAGCTGATAAATGGTATGCCCTTGAAGCTCTAGCAAAACATTTAGGAATAAAAAATGAAGAAATAATGACTTTTGGTGATGAAAAAAATGATTATTTAATGGTTAAAAATGCAGGACTTGGTATCGCAATGGGTAATGCAATAGATTTACTTAAAAAAGATGCCAAATTTGTTACTTTAAAAAACACTGAAAACGGCATAGCTTACGCATTAAACAAGTTTATATTTAATGTAAATAAATAGAAAAATGTACGAAATTCATCGTACATTTTTCTTTTTTTCTCCCTTGTTTTCTTTGAGTATAAACCAGTATATTGAAAATCCTATTCCAACAGATACCAATATACCACATATTACAATTCCTGCGGTTTCTGCAGGAGATAACTTTTTACTTTCTTCTAATTTATCATTATCTTTTTCTAATACAACTTCTTCATAAATTGTATTACTAGAATATGCTTTAGCACTACTTTTGTTTATGGATACAAAAAATAAGCTAAACGCTAAAAAGAATAAAGATATACATTTAATTATTTTTTTCACATAATCACTTCCTAGTATATACTTCTACTCGTATATAATTGTATAAAAAAATACAATTACTTACATCATAATAAAGGATGATTTATAGCAAGAAAAACTCACCCAAAAGGATGAGTTAAAACAAAATTTAAACTTTTTCATATTTTAACCAAGGTTTTAGATTCTTCTTACGTATATATAAGTTAGAGGTGAAAAAATGGAATTATTAAGCGATGATTATTTAAACGATTTAAAGGAAATTAAAGAAACTATTAGAGATAACCAAAATAAAGCAATGGTTATTGTTAATAGCGCGATGATTATGACTTATTATGAGATAGGAGTTATAATCAACAAAAGAAAGACATGGGGTAGTAAATATATTCAAAAACTATCCGAAGATTTAAAAGAATATGGAAAGGGATATAGTTATGAGCAATTAAAAAAGATGTCCCAAATAGCAGCTGAATTTACTCTCGACGAAATTAGATTACAACCTGTAACCCAAATAGCCTGGAGTACTCTATCGACGATTATAGTTCCAAAATCCAATTCACACGAGGAGATGCTTTGGTATATCAATGAGACTTATAAACATGGTTGGAGTAGAAATATGGTTTTAAATCAATTTGCTCTAAAAGCATACGAAAGGAGTTTAATTGAAGTTGACACTACTACTGCTATAAAAAGCGATGATTCATTAAATGAACTTTTTAAGGATACCTATGTTATTGATTTTATTGATAGAAACAAAATCAAAACTGAAAAAGATTTAAAGGATGGTTTAATAGATAACATAGTCAAATTCATTCAAGAATTAGGAGAAGATTTTGCATTTGTTGGTAAAGAATATAAGTTAAACATTCCAGATGATGAAGAATGCTTTATAGACATTTTATTCTATCATTTAGAATTACATGCATATATTGTTATTGAAGTTAAAAATACCAAATTTAAACCAGATGACTTAGGCCAGTTATTATTCTATGTTAATTCTATTGATAAGCTTAAAAAGCGTAGTATTGATAGTGAAACAATTGGATTATTACTATGTTTAGATAGTAATGAATTTAAAGTTAAAACTACACTGGAAGGAATAAATAAAAAAATAGGCGTTTCTAAATATAAATTTATAGATGAAATACCTGAATATATTAATAAGAGATTAAAAGAAAAATAAACTCACCATTTGATGAGTTTATTTTATTATAATTGTGTATGGATTTAATTTTAATTCTAAGGATAACTTGTTTTCTTGAGCAATAAACTTCATATTTTTTATACCATTACCCTCTTTAATAATAGTTGGTTCTTCACCATTATTAGTAATATAAATAACATTATCCTTATTATCTACAACTAGTTCTGTTGCACCTCCATGACGAAGGGCATTTGTTGCGGCTTCTCTTACTATTTTAAGTATAGCGTTCCACTTGGAATTTTCCTTAAAATCGCCATTAATTATGATTTTCATACCAATAAGTTCATATGAAGAAATAATGTTATTTTTAGTATCTTCATAGCCAAGTTCATTTTCTTCTTTTATATCTTTTGTCATATCAATTAGAAGCTTCTTTATTTCTTCATTACTAATATTTTTTATATCTTCGTTATCTAAATACTGGTGTATTATAGATAATCTTTGAGCAAATACATCATGTATTCTACCCTTAACTCTAAGAAGGGATTTTTGACGCTCTATTTCTTCAATTTTAACGATATAATCTTTTAATGCTTTTTCTTGTTCTTCTAGCTTTAAATTAGCTTTAATGATTTCTTCTAATATTTCATATTCAGCATTAACATTTGTTGCTTTTATTTGATATTCAGCATCATTTGCCTTTTCTAATACTACCATAAAAGTATCATCATTATATTTTAATAGTGCTGTATTAGAATCATCAAATATAGTATCTTTCTTTTTAATTTCATCCCATAAATCAATAACTTTAATACGTGATTCTATATCATTATAATTTAATATGTTAATCATTGTTTTATTATTAAATATAATCCTATTTTTCTTATCTGAAAAACAAATACCTATAGGTAAGGAATCTAATGCTTCTTTAATTGATAGTGTTGTAATATTATTTTTACGATATTGATATAGCGATAATGATAAATCAATAGTATAAATAAATTCAATAACTACACAAATTATATAAATATATTTATAAGATTCTTTAAATACACCTTCAAACACAGGAAGTAAAATAATAGAAATTACTACAATTATTAAATCTTTATATGATCTATTAAATATAACATTTAAAACTCCAAAAATAGTTATTGTTAACATAAAATATCTAATAACATAATAATAATTGAAATATATTATTCCTTCTGTTAAGTGGCGCTCAATTGATGCTATAACACCACAAACAATCATAAAGTATAATATCAAATTCAAATTAAATATATGACTTATTATTTTATTATTCTTTTTAGGGCGCATAAGCATATATATTGATGTATTAACAACTTGTAATAAAAGGGTAAATAAAGCGATTATTATGCCGAATACTATAATAGATGAAGGAAGTGAATATAAATATTTCATATTAGATCACACTCCTTATCTTAAATATTAGTTTTAGCATATCATCATTAGTTTTTTCTTCAACTAATATATTATTATTCTCTATCAATGCTTTTACACCATTTGTATAATAAGTTTTATTAATTACTGCATCTATTTTAAACAATCCAAATACAGTAATAAAATCATTATTAACATCAATATTAACAAATAAGTCACTCTTATTTTCTAGGGCATTTTCCATCATCATATAGAATAAGTCTAGAATAATTACACCAAGCTCTGAATTAATTAATTCCATAGAATTGCAAAGTAGTCCTGATTCTATATTTAAGCTTTTCGCATCTTCCATAATTATATGAATTGCTAAAGCGATAGTTTGTATTTCTGTTTTTTCATTCATTTTAGAGTTTAATATACAATTATATTTTTGTTTAGTATAACTTACTAAAAATTTAATTCTAGCTAAATAAGGGTATATTTCTTTTTTATCATTTAATGGTTCAATTTTATTAATTAAAGATATAATTTCATCATTTTTAGCTTTATAATCTAAATCTATTTCATTAAGTATTTCATTTTGACTAGATAAAGAATAATATTCCGCCATGATTTTATGTTCATGTTTTAAGGTATTATTATTCTTTTCAAGAAGTGTTGTTCTTTTTTCTAATTCTTTTTTTACTTTATTTAATGCTTCTAAATCATCAATTAATATGGCATAACCATTACTAATTTCATATTTACTACTTCTTGCATTATCATTATTATTTAAATTAAAATTCTTTGTTTTTATTACTAATTCATCATTTTTAGACATAAGAGCTAAATCAAATGTCATATTATTAAATAAAGTATAATATCTACCACAGTTTTGTACTAAACCAGCTCTTAGTGTAACTTCCCATAAAATAAGCGCAAATAGACAAATAATTAATGTATAATCAAGTTCTACTACATAGCTTACTCCAATAAAATCACATGCGATATAGGCAAATATAAATAAGAATATAAGTATTGGAGATATTAATACCTTTTTACTTGTTTGTTTATAGTTTTTCTTAATTAATAACACAATACCTGAAATTAATTCTAAGAAACCTACTAAACATATTACATAGAATAGGAATCCATATGAATAACTATTCCAATTATCTAGGCCATCTTTAAATACAAAGGCAAATTCAAATATATCATTTGTTAGTACTAAGAATAATAATATAACTGATATACCAAATAAACTTAAAGTTATATTTGTTCTTTTCTTGCTTTTCTTTAAAGTGATTGCCATATTCGCATTTAAAAATAATATAGGCGCAAAGATTAGTGGTAAATAATTTAAATACCATACATATCTTAAAACAGTATCATTTGCTAGATGACTTCTTAAATATCTTAAGAATAACCATGATAGTACTATAGATAAACATACTATAACAGCTTTTCTTATTTCAAAATCATTTATTCTAATACCTATATATAAAGCCCAAGGTATCATAATAATTAAAAAAATAATTAAAATAATAGATCTTTCATCACTATTAACACCTGAAAATTTATAAGTTCCTAGTACATTTCTTCTAAACTTTCTAACTCTATCTAATTGGAATTTTCCAAATACTTCATAATCACTACATTCATAAGTATTACTATATTCTTCTACTTTTAAGTTAGCTTCATTTAGTGCTTCATAATATTTAGTTAAATCAACATTTTCATCAATTATAAGCAATCCGATATTAGTATTTAATGAACCTTCAGCAATATCAATAATGCTTATATTTAAGCCATTTTCTTTTAATGTATTTGCATAAAAATTAGAAGTAATTAAGTAATCATTATTTTCAATATCTATTTTTTTATGTGATAATCTTTTTTCTTTATATATTTTATTTAAATAATTAATTGATGTATCTAAATCAAATTTGTTTTCTAGATTATAGCTTATAGTCATTAAGCTTGAAATAGTATACATTTTAGATGTCATAGTAAAATTAACTGATACATCATTATCTAATAAATCATTTAAAGAATTATAATCTGTAGTAGTTTTATCATTGTTTTTTACTAATACAGTTTTTATGTTAAATGATGGAACAAACTTTATACCTAATCCACTATCAAGTAAAGTTTTTGCGCTATATTCATCCATTTCAATAGCTTTAGCTTTATTAAAATACATAGAATAATCACCAATATCTACACTTTTTAATTTATAATTATCATTTAATTTATCAATGTATTTAGAAGAGAATTCATTAGATAAAATTAAATCATATTTTTTATTTATGTTTGTTGTTAAAAATAAAATAGTAGTAATTAAAACCATAATACAAGATACTACTATTATGATGTAATTTTTCTTCATAACATCCCTCCTACAAAATTATTATAACATAAGAATCTTTTAATAATATAATTATTTTGTTATAATCAAATTGAGGTTGATAATATGAAGAAAATAATAGTTGTTGAAGATCAAGGAATATTAAGAGATTCTATATCATATCAATTAGATAAAAATGAATATGATGTAGTTGCGAAAATTAGTGATGCATCTTTATGTTATGATTACTGTAAAAGATTAAAACCTGATTTAGTTTTAATGGATGTTTATACAGAAAATGGTAATAACGGAATTGATGCGGCTAAATTAATAAAAAAAGACTTTCCTGAAATAAAAGTAATAATTATGACAGGAATGCCTGAAATATCTTATATTAAAAAAGCTAAGGAAGCTAATGTAGATTCTTTTATTTATAAAAATACTAGTGGTGCTGATTTACTTTCTATTTTAAGCTCTACTTTAAATGGATATCACATATTCCCACAGGAACAAACTAATCAATTTGGCACATTTGAACTAACTAAGCGTGAGCTTGAAATATTACAGCTTATTTGTAATGGACTAGATCAAAAAGAAATATCAGAAAAATTATGCTTAAGTGTTAATACAGTTAAAACACATATAGCTAGTTTACTTGCTAAAACAGGATTTGATTCAGTTCATAAACTCGCAATATATGCCGTAAGTAAGGGATATATTCTAACTAATAACAAATAAAAAAAGCACATTTGTGCTTTTTTATTTTGCTTTTTTAATGCTTGATAAGTCAACTGATACATCCATTTGTCTACCAAACATTTCTACAAGTACATTAGCTTTACATTCAACTAAATCAATATCAGTAACTTCAACTACTTGTCCAGCGAATGAACCAGATACTACTTCTACCATATCGCCAACTTCAAAGTCAATTTTAACTTGTGGTACGATACCTGCTTTCTTAAATACATTAGCAACTTCTTCCATTGGTAGTGGTACTGGTTTAGTTCCTCCACCGCTTGATCCTAAGAATCCTGTTACTTTTGGTGTATTTCTTACGATGAACCATGATTCATCAGTTACAATCATTTCTACGAAAATATATCCTGGATATAATTTTTTAACTTTTTCTTTTTTACTTCCATCAGCTTTAGTTTCAACAATTGTTTCAGTTGGAATTAATACATTAAAAATGTAATCTTGCATTTCCATTGTTTCAATTCTTTTCTTTAAATCTCTTTCAACTGAATCCTCAAAGCCTGAATAAGTTTGAATGATATACCATCTTTTTTCTAATTTTTCCATAAATTACTCCTCTTATGAATAAATTTTTGTGTAGAAGAATCTACATACAATATCAAAGAATAATAGAACAAATACTAAGAATACCATAAATACGATAACTCTAAATAAATCTTCATAGAATTCTTTTGGTTTAGCCCAAGTTATTTTCTTGAATTCACCAATTGATGGTTGATAGAATGGCCAAATAACTACAACTAATCCTAATAGTGAAATGATTAAAAGTATAATTGCGAATACTTTTGGATAAGCTCCAAGAAGTGGATAATTATCCTTTACATTTAAGCTTCCTGATAGAATCATTACACTAAATGCCATTGCGACAACAGCAATTAAAGCTAAGAAAATATTTTCAGCTCTATAATCTTGAGATAATACTTCAAGTAATTTATTACGTTTTGGTTGATCTAAAGTATCTTTTATTGCCATAATGATACCTCCTTATTTAGACTCTTTATGTAATGTATGTTTATTACATTTAGGACAAAACTTCATTATTTCTAATCTTTCTTTTTTTGCAAGCTTGTTTTTTGTAGTAGAATAGTTTCTACTTAAACATTCTGTGCAAATTAATAATATTTTTTCCCTCAATTAAAAAACCACCTTTATAATGGGTTGCAATAATATATTATAATAATAAAATTATTTTGTCAATAAAATATATTATTTTATATTTATTTAAGTTTATTTACACTTAGGTTTTCTACATCTATTACTCTATGATTAAAGCCCTTTAAAAAATCTTTTTCATGGCTTACAAGTAGAATAACTCCTTCATATCTATTTATCGCATCTATTAATGATTCTTTAGCATCTTTATCTAAGTTATTAGATGGTTCATCTAAGATTAATAAATTAGATTTAAACATAGATAACCTTGCTAGTCTAACTCTAGTTTGTTCACCACCTGATAGTTCACTCATCTTTTTATTAGCCATATCTCCAACTATTCCTACTTTTGCTAGTATTCCTCTAACATCCTTATTTTCTAAGTCATAAAAATCTTCTTTTATTATTTGAAATGGTGTAGTATTACTATCATATTCAGAATCTTGTGAAAAATACAAGAAATCCACATTTGGTGAGATTTTTACCTCTCCACCAAGCGCATCAATCTCGCCTAAAATAGTCTTTATTATTGTTGATTTACCTATACCATTTTTTCCAACTAACGCAAATGTTTCATCTTTTTTTAACTGGAAATTAATAGGATTTAATATAGGCTTATCATAACCTACTACTAAATCTTTTACTTCTAGTGGTACATCAGAAATGTGTCTTGAAAAAGGAAAATTAAAATATATTTTTCTATTTGTTGTAATAGGGGCTAATATTTCTAATTTGCTTAACATCTTTCGTCTAGATTGAGCACGCTTAGTAGTTGATGCTCTAACGATATTCTTATTAATAAATTCTTCTGTTTTCTTTATTTGTTTTTGTTGGTTAATATAAGTTTTTTGGTATGTTTCAAGCCTTATTTCCCTCTCTTTAACATAATAGTCATAATTACCCTTATAACGTGTAATTTCTCTATTTTCTAAAGCACAAATATTAATACTTATATCATTAATAAACGAAGTATCATGACTTACTACTACATATGCTTTAGGATATGCTTTTAAATATTTTGTAAGCCACTCCACATGGTTAATATCTAAGAAGTTTGTAGGCTCATCCATAATTAATACATCAGGTTCTTCAAGTAATAATTTTCCAAGTATTATTTTGGCGCGCTGTCCACCACTAAAATTAGTTAATGGATCATTTAATCTACTATCATCTATACCTAAACCATTTATGATATTACCTACCTTAGATTTAAAGGCATAGAATCCTTTTTCTTCTAATTCTTCTCCTATAGCTCCTGCCATATTCAAGATTCTATCATATTCTATAGGATCGCATGTAGCCATAGATTCATATAAGCTTTCCATCTTTTCTTCTTTTTTAAATAATTCAGAAAATACATCATATAAATAAGTAATGATATTTTGATTCTTATCAAGCTCTGCTTGTTGGTCTAAATATCCTACTTTTATATTTTTCTCCCAAATAATTTCTCCACTATCTGGTTTTATATTTTTACTAATTAAATTTAAAAATGTTGATTTACCTACACCATTAGCACCAACTAATCCTATATGGTCATTTTTTTCTAATTTAAAATTAACATCATTAAATAAATTAGTATCTGTATATTTAAATTTTAGATTTTTTACTTCTAAGATACTCATTTTAACCACCAAATACTATTTTATCATATATTTTTTAATTTTATCCTTAATTTCGTGAATTAAATAATAAATATATTGTCTATCTATATTTTCCTTCATAGCTATTTCATCTATTTGCATATTTAAAATATAGTATTCATAAAAAACATTTTTTTCTCTAGTATTTAAAACATCTAATACTCCTATTATTTCATCTACTCTATTTTTTTTAGATAGAGTTTCTATACTTTCATTAATACAACAAGTATTTTTAATAATATTTTCACTTAAAAAATATTCATAATCTAATTTCATTTTTCTTTTTATATCAAAGAATCTATGAGTTAAAACAACTTCAAAATATTTATTAAAAGTTTTATTAATTTCTTTATTGAAACTTAGCGCCGCATTATATAAGGCGATTATTCCTTCTTGATAAGCATCATCTATATCTTTTAATTTATATTTATAGATTCTTGAATAAATCATTTTTTTATATTTGCTTACTAAAAAAATATAAGCTTCTTCACTACCAGATTGTATTAAATAAACTATTTCATTATCGTTATAATCACTATACTTCATAATTCCCTCCTAATATATGGAAATTATAGTAAAAATAATTATAGTTGTCAAATAAAAAACGGCATAATTACGCCGTTTTATAAAATTAACTATAGTGTTACTGAAAAACAACTATTTATTTAATTTTTTTCTCAAAATTTCATACATCAATATTGATGCGCTAACACTCGCATTAAGGGATTCCACATGTCCTACCATAGGAATAGATATGATGTAATCGCACTTTTCTTTTACTAAGTGGCTCATACCTTCTCCTTCATTACCTATAACAATCGCAATACTTGTTTTTATATCTATTGAAGTATAATCAAGCTTATCATTCATATCAGTACCATAAATCCAAAAGCCTTTTTCTTTTAGTTTATCAATACATCTATTAATATTATTTACTTCAATAACCTTAACATATTCAATTCCACCACATGAAACCTTTGCGACTGTTTGATTAATGCTTACACTTCTATTTTTAGGAATAATTATTCCATCTAATTTTGTCGCATCGGCTGTACGCATTATAGCACCTAAATTATGTGGATCTACTATTCCATCTAAAATTATAAAATATTGTAGCTCATCATTTAACACTTCATCTAATGTATAAACTTTATAATCTTCTACATCTAAAGCAATCCCTTGATGTAGTCCTAGTTTATCTAATACATTCTTATCTACTATATCAGTTTTAACATTTAAATCATTTAATTTATTTATAATATATTTTTCTTTATCATAAAACTTATTAGTAACATATGCTTTATATATTTTTCTATTAGCTTTTATAGCTTCTAAGCATACATTTCTTCCATATATTTTTATCATAGATACCTCCTATAAAATTAAAAGAATCTAAAAAGATTCTCTTAATTCTCATCAATATGTCCCATCCATTCAGATAAATGGGTAATTCTATCTTTAAACCAACGTCTAGTATCAGATAGAATAATCATTAATGGATATGAACCAACCATAAATACAAGTAATAATAGAGATGCGACAATTCCTATCTTCCAGAATGGAAGTATTCCAAAGAAGAATGGAATTACACATATTAAGGCAAACGCAATACCTATTGCGAGTGTCCATAATATACCACGAAGATAGTTAAATGGTTTACATACTCTAAATAATACTAAGAAACATGTAAATGTTGTTGATAATACAACTATTGTTGTACGAATTGATTTTATAATAATTTCATCATCAGTTAATCCGTTTGTGCTTATATAACTAAAGAATGAAGCGTGATCTTTAATATATTGTGAAACCTCTTCAGGATGTCTTAAATGTTCTACTATTTGACTTCCCCAACCATATTTTGGATCACATACCCAGTATGCTAATAGGGCAAATATAACAATAACTAAAGCTCCCGGTAATGCCGTTCTTAAGACATTTTTAATGAAACTACCTTCAATTCTATTTCTATTAACTTCTAGAGCTAAGAAGAATGAAGGAATACCTACTACTAAGAAGTCTATCATATATAATTGACCTGGATCTAGTGGATATGTAGACATGAATGGTAATATTATTACTAAGAATAATAATAGGGTAGAGAATATTGTTTTTGTTAAGAATAGTGTTGATACTCTTTGAATATTATTTATAACTCTTCTACCTTCACTTACTACCTTAGGTAGGCTAGAGAAATTAGAATCCATTAATACTAAGTGGCTTACATTTCTAGCAGCTTCACTACCACTAGCCATAGCTATAGAACAATCCGCTTCTTTTAAAGCTAATATATCATTTACACCATCCCCTGTCATAGCAACTGTATGACCTTCTGTTTTAAGTGTTTTTACAAGTAATTTCTTTTGAGCAGGTGATACACGCCCAAACACATTATATTTAGTTGCGGCTTTAATAACATCTTTATCTGCCATGCCGTCTAGGGAAACATATTTATCAGCGCCTTCAATACCTGCACGCTCACTAACCTTTGAAACAGTCACAGGGTTATCCCCTGATATAACTTTTACATTAACACCATTTTCCTTAAAATACTTTATTGTATCATATGCATCAGGTCTAATTGTATCTTCAATTAAAACAAGTGCAATAGGATCTATTTTACCACTAACTTCTTCACCAGTTAGTTTATCGGCTACAGCTATTAATAATACTCTATAGCCTAATTTTGCGTTTTTATTTACATCTTGTTCTATCTTATAAAAATCTTTTTTAAGAATAAATTCAGGAGCACCAATTAATACAGGTCCTACCTTTTCAAAATCAGTTATACTATATTTTCTAGAACTAGAAAATGGAACTATATTTCTTACAGGTAATTTCTTACCTACGCCAAATTTTGCCTCTAAAGCTTGACTTGTTAGGTTGTCATCTTTTTGTGCATTTAATATAGCTGAGATTAATTGTTTAGTAGAATAGCCTGTATCATTTTTATATTCTATTAAACCTTTAACAGTCATAGATCCATCAGTAATAGTACCTGTCTTATCTAGACATAAAGTATCTACTCTAGCAAGCATTTCTATACAATATAATTCTTGAACTAATGTTTTATTATGAGCTAATTTAACTACTGAAGTTGCTAGAGCAATACTAGTTAATAAGAATAAGCCTGATGGAATCATTCCTATTATTGCTCCTGCTGTAGTAGTTACAGCTTCTTTATATTCTGAATTTCCAAACCATGCACCATCAAATCCTAGCTTCTTTCCATAACACATCAAAAAATATACTGGTCCAAGTAAGAAGATTAATACACCAACTATTCTAATAATTAAGTTTAAACTTCTCATTATTTCTGATCTTGGCTTTTCATATTTTCTAGCTTGTTTAGTAAGCTTTTGAATATAATTTTCTTCTCCAACACGTTCTACTCTAGCCTTACAAGCTCCACTTACTACAAAGGATCCTGAGAATAACTCATCACCTGGTTGTTTTAAAATAGCATCTGATTCACCAGTTAATAATGATTCATTAACTTCTATGAAGCCCTCTATAACAACAGAGTCACTACATATTTGTTTTCCGTTATTTAGAAGCATTATATCATCTACTACAATTTCTTTTACTTCAATTTCTTGGGTTTCCCCATCTCTTAATACCGAGACTGTTGGAGCACTTAAGATTGATAATTTATCAATCATAGCTTTTGCTCTTAAGTCTTGTACTATACCAATAATAATATTTGTTGTAACAATTAAAATGAAGAAACATTTAGTAAATGCTCCAACACTTATAAGCCATGCGGCTATACCAAAACATAGAAGGTTAAATATAGTGAAAATTTTAGATAGAATAATACCACTAGTTGTTCTAGTACCTTTTTTATCATTAACATTATCCCAGTGCGCAGATTTACGTGCTAAAACATCGTGGCTATCAAGACCACTGTTTAAATCAGCTTTCTTTCTCTTTAAATCTACTTCACTAGTTTTATATGTACCATCAGGAGCAATTTCTTTTACCTTTACTGTTAGTGGTTTATAAAAAGATTCATCAATAGGTACATCTATAGGGTCTCCCTCATAGATATCTTTTTCTAATTCAGTTTTTTCTATAGTTTCTTCAACTATTTGTTCTTGCTCTTGTTCTTCGTTTTCTTTTTCTAAACCATCAGATGTAAGGATTTCTTCTTTAACTATCTTCTTCCTTCCAGCCATCTTTTCACCTTCTAACTATTGTATTTTACAATTAAATTAAATAATTCATCTAATCTTTCATTGTTTTTTTCAATATATAAATAACCTATTAAAGCTTCAAAGCCAGTAGCTTTTTGGTATTCAGCACCACTTAAGTTTTTTCTATGAGATGTAGCGCTATTACGCCCTTTTTTATATATTTCTATTTCTAATTCAGTTAAAATGTTATTTTCTAAAAATAAATCAATAAATTTAGCTTGACTTGCTCCACTAGTATATTTAATGGCTAATTTATGAAGCTCATTTACTTTGGTTAATCCTTTTTCTAGTAAATAGTCTCTAACCATTATTTCATAATAAGCGTCCCCAATATAAGCTAGTGATAAGCCATTCATTAAATTAGCATTCATTATAATATTCCTTTTTCTACTAAGATATTTCTATATTTATCTGCGGCATCAAAATCCTTATTAATTCTTGCATTATTCCAGTTATTATAAACTTCTTTAATTTCATCATCAATTACTGGTTTAAATGGAATTGTACCAAGTGTATTTAAAATAACATCTAAAGTATTAAAATCACTACTAAAATCTTCTTTACTTCTAATCTTTGTATTAATTTTCTTTAAAATATTACTAATTAACATAAGTACATTTGGTGTATTGAAATCATCATCCATATAATTTTCAAATTCTTTTATATCTTCTGACAATTCTTTATTAGTATTATTTGACATAGCTAAACTTACATAAGCTTGTTTATATGCTTTAGATATTTTATCCCATTCTTTATTATATTGATTCATTATTTCATCAGTATAATTAATTGGTTGTCTATAATGACTTGATAATATAAATAATCTAAATGCTTGATAAGGATATTCTTTAATTAAATCTTTAACCCAAATAGTTCTACCTTCAGATTTAGACATCTTTTGATTATCTATTTGTAGACGTCCTACATGCATCCAGTACTTTGATAAGTGGTTATTTCCACTAGCATTAGCTTGAGCTATTTCATTTTCATGATGTGGGAATTTTAAATCAGTTCCTCCACCATGAATATCTATTTCACCTTTAAAGATATCATCTATCATTACACAGCACTCTGTATGCCAACCAGGTCTACCTTTTCCCCATGGACTATCCCACTTAATACCTACATCAGTATTTTTCCATAAAGTAAAATCTAGTGGGCTTTCTTTATTTGTTTCTACATCTATTCTAGCACCCGCAACTAGATCTTCTTTTCTTTGGTTAGATAAAATACCATAATCATCTATTTTAGAAATTCTAAAATAAACATTACCATCGTTATAATAAGCATAACCTGTATTTTCTAGATTTTTAATATATTTAACCATTTGATTAATATAATTAGTCGCATAAGGTGTAATATCAGGCTTACGGCTTCCTAAATTAGCGCAATCAGTAAAATATTGTGTAGCAAATTTATCTACTATTTCTTTTTCAGTTTTATTTTCTTCGATTGCTCTATTGATAATCTTATCATCAACATCTGTAATATTTGATGCATAAGTTACTTCATAGCCCTTATATTCTAAATATCTTTTAACGATATCAAAAAATACAACAGGTCTAGCATTCCCAATATGGATATAGTTATATACTGTAGGTCCACATACATACATGTTTACCTTATTCTTTTTTATACTTTCAAATTCTTCTTTTTTGTCGCTTAATGAATTATAAATTTTCATACTTTCACTCCTTAAAACATAATGCACAATTTTATTATAACATACTTATAATAAAAATATAAAGAAAAAAAATTGTGGGCGAACCCACAATTTGTTTTAATTCTTAAATGTAACTACTAATTTATTAGATTCTACTTTTGTATCCCAAATGTATTCATCCCATGTAGCAACGCTACTTACGCTATCTAAAGAAATGCCTTGAGGATAATCTTGAGTAGTTCCATCAACATCTAAACTAATCTTTACATATTTAACTGTTTCACTATCAATATGTGATGAACTCTTTTCATCCATACCATCGATATAAACTGAACCATCATATCCATGAATACTAACAGTTGATTCAGCTTCGCTATCAGCTGTAGTAGCTGTTATACTACCATTAATAATTGCATTATATAATTCAGTATGTATTTCAAATCCATTACCAAATGCTAAACCAGCATATAATTCTTTATCTTTCTTAAGTTTAGCTTCAATAACTATATCTAATTCAACATATGCGCTATCAACAACTGTTTGAGTTGCAGAACCAACTAACCCACCAATATAAATTGATCCATCAGATAATTCTACTAAAGTATCATTAATTGTCTTAAATGTAATATTTCCTTTAGCTACAACATTTTTGATATATTCATCTTTATCAACACTATTTAAATTAGCTTGTCCAACAATTCCACCAATTTTTGATGTATTAGTTGCATTAATTGTTGCATTAATATTAGCTATACCTCTATCAATTCTAGCACCAGCTTTAATTGAGCCAACTATTCCACCATAGAATAATGTTTTAGTTCCAACTATATCAACTTTACCATTAATTGTTGCATTATAAATCTTACCAAATTTACTACTTGAGTTTTGACATAAATAAGCTGTAATACCACCAACATATGAATTGTTTCCGCCATTAGAAGTTAATTCAATATTATCAAGTTTAGTGTAGTTAATGTTAGAAGCAAATGCATATCCAACTAATCCACCAGTATATTGGCTTTTTGCATATACATCAAGCTTTGAGTTATTTACATAAACATTATTGATTTTTGCTTGATAAGCATAACCTGCAAGGATTCCTGAATAAGTTGATGTTGATGTATCTCTATCAACACTAACTGTAATATTATCAAAATGAATATTTTCAATATAACCCTTTAAATATCCGAAGAAACCATTGTAAGTATCCTTTGTTGAAATTGTAACATTTTTAACAGTATATCCATTTCCATCAAAATGTCCTTGGAAAGCACTTGATGATGTATTAGATATTCCACTAAAATCAATTAGTTTTCCTTCTTCATCCTTATATTCACTAAAATCGATATCATTTGCTAAAACATAATATGCATCTGATGAATAATCTTTAGCAAAATTATCAACTAGTTCTTTTGGAGTTTTTATTTCTATTGGATCAAAAACTGTACCCTTTTCATTTGTTGTAAATGTCCAAGAATAAATGATGTGACTCTTTTTGTTATATGTACATAAAACGTCAGCTCTATATTCTGTATTGCTTGTTAAGCCTGTAACTGATACTGTTTCACTAAAAGTAGTTAGTGTTTTAGTAGTAGCAAGTTCTTCATCCTTCTTATTAAGTTTATAGAAATTAACTAGCACACTTCCCTTAGTTACAATATCCTTATCCTCAACCTTTAAATCAAATGTATAACTTGATCTACCAATTATAGGATTACTTACTGTAGCTGTTGGTTTAACACCACAAGCTGAAATTGTAACAAGTGTAATGAGTGCCATAAAAAATACTATTATTTTTTTCATACTTTCACTCCTTAAAATAATACACATACTAATTATAATTTATAATTAAAGTAATTTCAACTTTAATTTTTTATTTGAGGTATAAATCTTTTTATTTTGATTTTCAAAATATAAAAAGAAAATGGCTTTTTACAGCCATTATTTACCAAACGCATATATTGCAAAAGCACCTAGAGTTAAAAGAACTCCAACAATGCCTAAAATTATAAATCCCTTATTTTTTTGATACTTATATGAAAATATCGATGCACCAGCCATATAACCAAAAGCAAAGATTAAAAATCCAAAAGATCTTGCTCCACTTCCTCTAGATAATTCTACAATTGCCATAAGCATTGATAAGCCAACAATAATAACACCCATAGTAAGGATTGCTTCTCCTCTTGTATTGATTATTGCCTTTTCTGCTTGTGTCATTTTTCTTAGTTCTTTTTTGTTTGCCATATAATAAACCACCCAAAGATATTATAAATCTTATATAAAATAAAGTAAATAAAAATATCTTTTTGATTTTATATAATAATAATGTTATACTTTTAATTGAATTGGAGGAATTAATTATGAAATATGGATTTTTTGATGAACAAAATAAAGAGTATGTTATAACTAATCCAGCAACACCATCTCCTTGGGCAAACTATTTAGGAAGCCCAGCATATGGAGCAATTATATCAAATAATGCGACTGGATATAGTTTCGTAAAATCTGGAGCAAACGGAAGACTTATTAGATATAGATTTAATAGTTATTCTAATGACCAACCAGGTAGATATATTTATATAAAGGATTTAGATACAAACGAATATTGGTCTAACTCTTGGGCACCAACAGTTAAACCACTTGATAAGTTTGAATCTAAATGTATTCATGGTACAGCTTATACAATTATCTCATCTAAATATAATAACATTTTAGGTGAAGCATTATATTATGTACCACTTAATGCTGAATATGAAGTATGGCAATTTAAAGTTAAAAATAATACTAAAGATACTAAAAAATTAGCAATTACTGGTTTTGTTGAATTTACTAATGAACCTAACTATGAACAAGATCAAGTTAATCTTCAATATTCATTATTTATCACTTCTACTAAATTCTATGATAATATGATTGAAGAAACAATTCGTACAGGTCACGATAATCCTGAAAAGGCGAGATTTTTCGGCCTTGCAGGTGAAAAGGTAAATGCATACTGTGGTAATAGAGAAACATTCATTGGAAATTACAGAAATTACTCTAATCCTATAGGTGTTGAAGAAGGTTTAAAGAATGATTTAAACTATAACTTAAACTCTTGTGGTGCACTTGAATCAGTTATTACTTTAAAAGCTGGAGAAGAAAAAGTATTAACATATGTATTAGGCCAAAATAAAACAAGTGTTGCTAAAGAGATTATTAAAAAATATGAAGATGCTAAAACTTGTGATGAAGAACTTAATGAACTAAAGTCATTCTGGCATTCTAAACTTAATAACTTACAAGTTTATACACCAGATGAAAGATTTAATAATATGGTTAATGTATGGAACTCATATAACTGTTTTATTACATTTACTTGGAGTAGAGCTGCTTCTTTCCAATATTGTGGTTTAAGAAATGGTTTTGGATATAGAGATACAGTACAAGATATTCAAGGTATTATTCATTTAGCTCCTGAAATGGCTTATGAACAAATCAAATTTATGTTAAGTGCACAAGTAACTAATGGTGCTGGTCTACCTTTAGTTAAATATACTCATAAACCTGGCTTTGAAAATACACCAGATGATCCTGAATATGTAAAAGAAACAGGACATCCATCATATAGAGCAGATGATGCATTATGGTTATTCCCTACAATCTATAAATATATTTCTGAAAGTGGAAACTTAAAGTTCTTAGATGAAGAAATATATTATGCAAATAATGGTGAAAAAGGAACAGTTTATGATCACTTAAAGCGTGCAATTGATTTTTCTATGAATAACTTAGGAAATCATGGTATGCCTGCAGGATTACATGCAGACTGGAATGATTGCCTACGCTTAGGTAAAAAAGGTGAATCAACATTCGTTGCTTTCCAATTATATTATGCATTTAATATTATTAGAGAATATGCAGAACTTAAAAATGATAAAGAATACTTAAATTACTTAGATAAGGAACAAGATAAGTTATCAAAGATTTTAGATAAGTGTTATGATGAAGATAGATTCATTAGAGGATACTTAGAGAATGGTCAAGTTATTGGAGCAAAGAAAGATATAGAAGCTAATATGTGGTTAAACCCACAATCATGGAGTGTAATATCAGGTTATGCTAAAGGAGATATTGCCATAAAAGCAATGGATTCAGTAGATAGAGAACTTAATACTCCATATGGTGCAATGTTAATGTATAAACCATATAACAAACATTATTTTGATGGTGCATTAATGATTACATATAATAACTGCGTAAAAGAAAATGCAGGTATATTCTCTCAACCTCAAGGATGGCTAATTCTAGCTGAAGCAAAACTTGGTAGAGGTAATCAAGCATTTAAATACTGGGCTGAAGCTTGTCCAGCAACATATAATGAATGCGCTGAAAAGCGTATGATGGAGCCATATGTTTATGGACAATTCGTTGAAGGAAAAGATTCACCATTTGCTGGTAGATGCCATGTTCACTGGTTAACTGGTACTGCTTCTACTGTTATGGTAGGTACAGTTGAAGGTATCTTAGGTATTATGCCTACAACTAAAGGATTAATTATTAATCCATCTATTCCATCAAACTGGGATAAATATTCATTTACTAAAACATATAGAGGAAAAACACTTGATGTTACAGTTTTAAACCCTAACAAGAAGGAACATGGTGTAACTAAGATTAACATTAATGGTAAAGATATTGATGGATTATTAATTACTGATGATATGTTAAGTAAAGTAAATAAAATCACAATTACAATGTAAAGTAAAATAGAGTTGCCGCAAAGCAACTCTATTTTTTATTGAATTTTTTTGGCTAAAAGTTAAACAAATCATCTAAACTTATAAAATGATATTTATCGCCTTTTAATAATAAAATATCATCTGTAAATCCATTTTTAGAGAATAAATAATAAACTCTTACATATTTACTAGGAAAGACACTTGCGCTTTCTTCTAAATGGTTAAGCATTTCCATATTAAACTTTTCCTTCCTATATTTACATTCAAGAACAATCAATGTTTTTTCATCGTTAGAAAGACCATCTATCTCAATAGATCTTCTTAAAATCGATTTTTCAACTTTATATGGTTTGAATGGTGGGAAAACATTGTTTAATGCTCCAATTTTATTTAATTCTTCCATATAAAGTCTTGCTACATCTTCAAATCCATGACAAATAAATTGTTTTATATCTTCTTTTAAGTTATTGAATATTATTTCTCCATTAATCTTTATTTTTTCCATATTCTCAAATACGAAACTATACCAAAATTTTAGCATTGGATCACCAATTTCATAATAAATAGTCTTTTTGTTTCCGTTATATGTCTCTCTTTTATCTAATAATTCTGATTGTATTAATGTTGCTATATATTTGCTTACTTTAGCTTCATCTTCATGTATATATTCAGCTATCTCTTTATTACTTCTCTTTCTCTTAGACACGGCAAACAAAATAGCATTATATACATCTTGTGTATTTGTCGAATTTGATAATAACTGATCTGGCAAAGTAAAGAATGTTCCAAATTCATTAAAAAGCAATTTTTTTATATTATCTTCGAAAGATATGTTAAAATCCATTGCTGATAAATAATAAGGATATGTGGATGTAATTGATAAATATTTGACTTTTTCTTCTACATCTATATTTTTTAAGTAATCTAAACTTTCACTGTATCTTAGTTTTGTAATATTCATTTCATACGTTCTTCTTTTATACAAAGGTGAATTATGATCTAATATTTCATTTTTAAGCATTGATACATCGCTTCCAAGTATTATAAACATAATATTACTTGGAGCCTTATCAATAATATCTTGCAAAATAGATGGAAATGATGAATCTTGTTTTACAATATATGGGTATTCATCAATAACTATTACAAATCTTTTTCCTTTTGCAAAATCAATAATTGAGTCAAAAGCCTCTTCCATACTATTAAAAACGACATTTTTTGGTAGTCCGATAGTTTTATCTATTTCATACGAGAAAGAGCGCAAATTTCCATAAAGGCTATCTTTTTTTGCCTGATAAAAAACATTAGGTTTATCTTTTAAGAATTCATTAACAAGGGTAGATTTACCTATTCTTCTTCTACCATATATTACGCCTAATTCTTTTCTTCCACTATTAAATCTATTATTCAATTCATCTAATTCTTTTTTTCTTCCGATAAACATAGAATCACCTTCTAACTTTATTTACTCTAGAGTTATTAACTCTCGAGTTAATTATATAACATAACTGTAATTTTGTCAATTATATAGCCATTTTTTATATGTATAATTCCTCGTTTTTTTATAATATTTTAAAATTTTTAAAAAAAGTCCCTTGGTTTTTTGTACAAACTTGCCAAAAAGTCGCTCGGTTTTTTGTACAAAATCAGTAAAAACTCCCTTGATTTTTAGTATAATGATATAAAAACGCCTATTTATTTAGCACATTTTTATAATTTTATACACATTAGTCAAATATTGTTTATCAATATTGATAAAAACGTTTTAATATGTTAAAATTAAATTTAGTGGAAAGGGGTCATGTATGTATGGCAATTGTAGATGCAAAATGTCCTAATTGTGGGAACATTATCAAAATTGAAACTAATAAATTATTAAATGGTTGTCCTTATTGTAAGTCTTCTTTTAATACTAATGACGCAATTCAAGCTTATAGACTACATGTAGCTACAGGCGGAGCAAATATGGATAACACTTTTGAAATAGAGGATAATAAGCTTATTCGCTATAATGGTAGAAGCAAATCAGTAGAAATACCTAATGGCGTAGAAATTATTGGTTATGAAGCTTTTAGATTCGAAGGAGCAAAAGATGAACATGTTTTACAACATATATCTCTACCTTCAAGCGTTAAAATTATTGAAGAAGGTGCTTTTGCGAATAACTTAGTTGTTACTGATATTGATTTAAGTGCTTGTGTTGATCTAGAAGAAATTGCACCTCGTGCTTTTTCTGGATGTAGAAGCATTGATACACTAGATTTATCTAAGTGTGAAAAATTAGTAACTATTGGTGAAAAAGCATTTGCTGGATGTAAAGGACTTAGAGATTTAAAATTCCCATCTTCTGTTAGAGAAATAGGATCTCAAGCATTCATGAATACAGGTTTAACTGAAATTGATTTATCAATGATTAATTTAAAGAAATTTGATTCACAAATATTTAAGAGTTGTCCACAACTAGAAAGTGTAATACTTGCTAATTGTGATAAAATAGGTGATATTAATAGTAATTCATTCCCTGAACTTGAAAATATTTTAAGATTAGATTTCTCTAATTGTAAGAAAATCACTTCTATTAATGATTCAGCATTTACTAAATTTAGAAGATTACAATATATAAATTTTGATGGTTGTGATAACTTACAATATATTGAAAACAACGCATTTAAAGATTGTGTTAACTTAATTGAATGTAACTTTGGTAGTCTACCAAAGCTTCAAGTAATTGGTAAAAACGCATTTAGAGGATGTAAATTATTAGAAAATGTTGATTTATCAAATACAAATATTAAATCAATTGAAATTTGGGGATTTGGTCAATGTCCTTCCCTTAGAACATTAAAATTACCAGAATCAATTGAAACTATATCAAGCTGGGCATTCAATGAATGTAGTAGCTTAATGATGATTAACTTAACAAATTGTACTAACTTAATGTATATTGAACAAGCAGCATTCCAAAATTGTAAGAGTGCAACAGCTATTCTTTTACCAGATAATGTAAATGTTATTAGTAAGAGTGCATTCCAAGGATGCTTACTTGTAAAACAAATAAAATTCCCTGTCAATGTAGGAACTATTGAAGCACTTGCTTTTGCTGATATTGAAGCTATTACTAATTTATCATTTAATAACTGTGGTGTATTAATTTCAATTGATAAAGAAGCATTTAGAAACTTAGAGAACTTACAAGAAGTAGATTTCTCTAACTGTGGTATTCAAACAATTTGTGAAGAAGCATTTAAAGATTGTAAGAAACTTAGAGAAGTTAAATTCTTTAATAATGATAGCTTAACAAATGTACAAATTGGTGCATTTGCTGGATGCAAGAAAATTAAGAAAGTTAACATTAGTGGTGTAGCTGGTGGTGCTGGAGTATTCGATAAAAAAGCATTTGAAGGAGCTAAATTAACAACAAAATAATATAAATCCCCATTTGGGGATTTTATTTTTATATATAAAATAAACGGCTATTTTTAGCCGTTTATTGTTTTATTATATTTGTTTTATAATTATCTTTTGATAATTTTATAGGTGTATCTTTATTATAATAATTATTTTTATTAATATATAATTTTTCTAATCTAAAGCAATTAGAGAATGCATCAGGTTTAATAGTTACTATTTCTCCTTTTACAACAACTTCTTTTAGCTTAAAGCAATTATCAAAAGCATAACTATCTAATAAATAAGTGTTATATGGTACTTCTACTTTTTCTAGTTCTACACAATTACCAAAAGCAAAGTTTTCTATTACCTCTACACTTTTACCTATAGTTAAATTTTTAAGTGATATAAAATTACGGAATGCATTAGCTCCTATTACTTTTGTATTATTACCTATAATAACTTCTTTAGTATTATAGAATTCACCACTACTTAAGAAAAACATATCAATTTCATCTGTGTCAATAATTATTCTTTCTACATTTTTCAAATTAGTTATAGCACCCATACTAATTTCTTTAATATTATTAGGTATTACTAATTCCTTTAAGCTAGTTAAATTATCTAATGCGCCACTACATATTTTTCTTACACTAGAACCTATTACTAAATTATTTAGACTAGTACAATCTTTTAAAACATCTTCTTTAAGTGCTCTAACTTTATTAGGTATAATTAATTCTTCAAGAGATGTGCATCCTAAAAATACTTTATCAAAGACAATTTCTAAGTTATCATTTAGTATTACTTTTCTTAATTTTTTACAGTTCATAAATGCGCCTGTATGTATTTCTGATAACTCTTTTCCACATATAACCATCTCTAAATTAGTGCATCCCATAAAAGCAGTTGCTTCAATTATACGTAAATAGTCAGGTAGTATTATTTTTCTTAAACTATTACATCCACTAAATGCATTCATACATATTACTTCTAGTTTTTCGTTAAATATGATTGTATTTAAGTTTAGGCAACCAATAAAAGCAAATTCACCAATATATCTAGTATTATCTCCTATTGTTACTTTTTCTAAACTTAATAAATCACTAAATGCATGATCTTCTATATCTTCAACACTATCATCAACAATTATTTCTTTTATTTTATCTGCATAATCTAAACTTGAAATATAGCTACCTTCATAATAATAAAATATTCCTTTACTTTCATCAAACTTGTTTTCCATAAGTACTCCTTTCTATCATGTAACAACACCACTTTACATTTTTATTATCATTATTAAATGTTTTAAAGCTTCCTATAAGCTTATAATTAGCCTTTTCTATAGCTTTAATAGACGCGATGTTTCTACTATCTATATATGCATAGATAAACTCTATTTTTAGAGGTTTTCTCTCATATTTATATCTATAATTACATTCTTGATCAACAATTATAAAATCATTAAAAGCTAAAGATGATAATAATCTTATAGCACTACTACCTATACCTTTATTTCTAAAGTCTGGAAGTAAATGTATACCTAAATTATAGGTATAGTTACATTCCATTATTTGATGGTTTATTTTATTTAAACCAATTACTCCACATATATTATTAGATTTATCTAGAATAACGAAATTAGCTTCACTTTGATGATTAAAATCTTGTATTCCATACCATAAATTACCATCTATATCATTATTATCATATGTTTCAAATATAGTATTTAATAAATACTCTACATCACTAGTCTCTAATCTTCTTAATTTTATTAAGTCATTAGAATATTCCATAGTATTATTTAATATAACACTATTTTCTATTCTTTTATAATAATCTTTATAACTTTTATTTTTTTCTATATATAATTCTTTAACTTTACCACTATATCTATTACTATATTCATCATTTGAACAAATACAGTTCCATACTATTTTTTTATATTCTTCTTTATTTAAACTAAGTAAATAATTTAAATAGATATCTATTACTTTATAATCTATTTCAGAAAATCTAGAAAAAATTTCATCTTTTTCATATTCAGTATCAAACTTATTCTTTAATTCTAAATATGCACTATCAGTGTTTATCTCTTCTAACATGAATGATGCATATTCATCCATTCTAGTTTTATTTACTTTATTTAAGCCAGATAAAAACTTTTTATATAATTCATTCATAATATATAATCCCTAGTATAAAAGGCTATTTAACGCCTTTTATACTCTTTTTATATTCTATTAAATTATAATGTAATTTATCATATGTTCTAAAATCCATGATAAACTCATTATCACTAAATAGCTCATTATAAAAAACCTTTGCGTAAGCTAAGTTATTCCTATTTCCTACAGCACGTAAATGTTTTGGATTATGCTTAATATAGAAACAGGCTAGATTATATACAATATAAAATTTTTCTATTTCATATGAACAAGGTTGTGGAATACTTCTATGTCTCCATCTACCATGAGTTAATTTAATTAACCCTTCTAAGAAATCATTAAGTTGTTTAAATAAATCATAATAGCCTTCTTTATATAAGAATATAGTAGATAATTCTAAATAAGCATTTAATAAATTGTAATCATATTTCTTCTCATCTACTCTATAGAAAGAATTATATTCAATAGTACTAAAAGAATCGTGATCCTTTCTAAAATTAATATTCTTTATTTTATAGACTAGATTCTCTTTATCTATATCAAAACCTGCTTTATATGATTCATAATCATTTAAAATATCATATATTAAAGCTTTAGTAGTATCATTTTTATATAAATAATATTTATTTAAAGATTCATATATTAATTTCATAATCATAGTTTGATTAGTATCTTTTTTAAATTCTCTATTAAATGTATAGAATTCTCTTAATGCTTTAGCACCTACATATAAAGCTTCTTTACCATAATCTAGTAAGCTTTTTAAAGTATCTATAGCTTTATTTCTATAATATCTATATTCAAAGATATTATTTCCATATATCCTACCCATTACTTCATAAATATAAGCTTTAGTAATAATAGTATTCATTTCAGCTTCTGTTGGATAATCAGTAATATTAATATCACATAACTCTAATAAATATTTACCAATTAATAATATTCCATTATCAGATTTATCAAGATAAAAGATAGAATAATTTCTATATTTTTTCTTTAAATCTTCTAGTGATAAATTAAATAATTGTTTATAACCAGTTTTTAGTTTATTTAAATTACTTGTGCTAGCTTCATTAGAATATAACTCTTCTAATTCATCAATTTTTTTACTAATTTCTTCTATTCTTTTTTTATTATCTTTTTCCATATTATTCCTCCTTTATTGGATAAAAAAGCAGCAATATATTTATGCTGCATAACATTTTCTATTAATATAAAATAACACACTTTTAAAAAAATTAAGCAACAAGTTTAAAAGCTTGTTGCTAAATTATGATTATAAAATTATATTTGTGTCTCTAACGATTCTTCTATCAATTGCTTCATTAATTCGTTCTTTATTAGAAAGAATATATGTATTTCCTTTAGTTCTAGTTATAGCTGTATATAATATTTGCCTATTAAGTAGTGGATGGCCTTTAGTAGTAGGTAATAATACTAATATTTGTTTATAATCAGACCCTTGGGATTTATGAACAGTAATAGCATAAGCTAAATCTATTTCATCTAAACTTATTAATCTTAGTGGATAGAATACAAAACACTCACTGCCAAAATCAATTTTAAAAATATCATCTTTAATATATCCTGAATTTTTAATGATTTTACTATTTTTCTTTACCATAAAGTAAATTGTTTTTTCTTTTGAAACTAAAATGCCAGAATCTCCATTATACA
>JAEEGL012591896.1_pt1 | contig 29638 bp, 23 predicted proteins | sample 9134231 | NCBI WGS metagenome assembly JAEEGL01 (sample SAMN16246548, study PRJNA631951) | gut metagenome | biome: gut microbiome; feature: rumen; material: fiber-attached | host: Bos | place: Iran: Karaj | collected 2018-10
AGGCTATAGATATAACTCTTCTTGGATGCTGTCTCGGGTGTGCCGTTATAATTGGTCAGCTGACCATAAACAATGACATCATCTCCCACCTTGATTTGCGTGTCACCTGTTGCCCAACTGCGGTTGCCGAGGTAATAGGCACTATAGACTTGGAACTGGTTGGCGGTGGTTCCGTCATCGGCGATGAAGAACGTGGCGGTTCCATGCTCGGCATCGAAGGGGTACTTGATGTCAGAAATCTTTCCCTTGATATAGTAGCTCTCGCTGCTGGTGTTTCCAGAGCCTAATGCGGTCGCAAGGCTAGTTGCGGCGACAGCATTGTAGGGGTCTTCCAGTGTTCCGCTGCCTGTACCCTCGCCGCTGGGTTGTGGGGTGGGGGTGGTGCCACCACCTTCGCCGTTAATGCTGACGATTTTGCTACCTGTTGTGACCTCGAGCGTGTTGCCTCGGAAGTTGACGAGTTTACCGGCGATGACCACTTCGTCGCCCACCTTGATGTCATTGGCGGACTTGAACTTGTCACCGTTCAGTCCATAACCGCGATAAACCAACAATTGGTTTGCTTTGGTTCCGTCATCGGAGATGTAGTACTCAGCGTTGCCAAAGTTTCCTGTGTCTATGCTCTTGATTTCAGAAATAATACCCTTGATATAGACTTCTTCGGTCTGCACATCAGCAGCCAGAGCACCAGCCACACTGAGGGCTTTTGCCACGTTGTACGGGTCTGCTTGTGTGCCTGCTCCCTTTCCTTCAACAGGAGTCGGTGTGTCGCCGCCGCCGCCTTCGCCGTTGAGCTTGTATATCTTGCTGCCGGTCGTTACCTCTGGCGTGTTGCCTTTGAAGTTGACCACCTTGCCAACAATAACCACCTCATCACCGACCTTGATTGCATCGGCAGACTTGAACTTGTCACCGTTCAGACCATAGCCGCGATAAACGAGCAGTTGGTTGGTAGTGGTGCCGTCATCGGAGATGTAGTACTCTGCATTGCCATATTGGCCGGTGTCGATGCTCTTGATTTCGGAAATCTTACCCTTGATATACACTTCTGCACTGTTGACATCTGCACCTAAGGATTGGATGAGACTGAGCGCAGCAGCCACGTTGTAGGGATCTTCTGCTGTTCCAGAACCTTCGCCCTCTGTGGGTTGAGGGGTGGGAGTGTCACCTCCACCACCACTACTGGCCTGTCCCTTCTGCACCTTGAAGTTCTTGACTTCCCATGTGCTGGAGTAGGAGTCATGGGCTGTATGCTTGAGGGCGAGGTTAATCTTCTTGCCCATCAGCGAATCGGGAATCTGCACTTTCTGGTCAACAAAGGTGAAACTGCCGCCAACCCCGTCAAAAGTGAGTGGCAGCTCCACCCATGTGGCAGCGTTGACGTTGTTGGCATAGTTGGTTGAGGCCAGCAACTTGTGGTCGTCCTTGATGGTGGATTTCTCATAGTTAATGGCTTGGCTGAGACTGACGTAAGCTGCCACTACATCGGTGAGGTCAATGGCCGGACTGACGAGATAGGTGACGCCCGCCTTGTTAGTCTTCTGACCGGTGCCGTTGAAGTCCTTGTAGCCTGTGATGACAGCACTGCTATAGTCGATAATCCATTCCAGGTCACCGTTGGCGGCTTTTGACTGGAATTTACCAAGTGAGCTGGAGAACGACTCACTGAGCAAGACATCGGTTTGGGTCTTTTCTGTATTGACGTGATAGGGTTCGGGCACATCCTCGCACGCTGTGAAAGCAAAGCCCAACAGCGACAGCGTCATGAGATAAAAATACTTTTTCATAAGAGGTATTTTGTTTTGTTGTTAGCTATATATAATATATAAGGTATAGGAATTATTCGAGCACTTCGAGGTCAGCGAGTTCACGTAACTGGAGTTGCCATCCGCTATAATAGGTGAGCACGCCCGTGATACGGCAACGTCCTGAGGGAATGATAGTGTAGGAGATTTCGTTGCGTGTGGAAGTGCGCACAGTGACTTCTGTGTTACCCACTTTGAAGGCACGGTCCTTGGCGTAGCCGGCATCATATCCTTCCTCTGGGTCAACTTCCTGCGAGACGTTAGGTGTGAAGACGCGCTGCCCGTCGGCTTCTGGGAAATAACCTTCAAGTGTAACGAGTAACGGTGCATTGTTGATATTCTGGTTGCTCTTGGTGGCAAGCCACGCCTCGTCTTTTTTCAAAGGTGCGACCAATGCTTTCTTCTTCAAGGCCGATGGGCCGTCAACCATTTGCACTTGTGTGCGGCAGAGTTGGAGAAGTATGGGGCCTAAGCGCTTGTTGCCGGCACTCGTGAAATAGGGCTGTCCGATTTTGGGGACATAGCTGTAGTTTCCAATCCATAAACCCTTAAGATTGACGCGCAGCGTCTGTCCGACAGGGAAGAAAGGACTGAGGTGTGTGTGCTTGATTCCCAGTTGAATGCACTGGTCGCTGCCATCGTCACGGATGTCACGCAGTACAAGTGTCTGATAGAGATTGCCAGAAACGTCGTTGGCTACGACCGTTCCCTCGAAGACAAGGTCTTCTTCTACTTCCTCAAAGGAATTGCGGGCACTGATGGAGTTCTTGAAGCGTGTCTTCAGCTGGGCGATGGTGGTATTGACCTCTCCCACAGACTCAAGGCTGGTGATGCTGTTTTCGTCCGTCACTGGTGGTTCGGGTACATCGTCCATACAGGCGGTGAAGTTGCAGACGGCAAAGACGGTTGCCGCCAGAGACATATACTTTTTCATAACTGTAGCCATAGATTAGAAGCGGTAACCGATGTTGAGGAATGCGTTGAAGGCGTTGGCGTAGTAGTACTTGGAGTTCTTGGAGAACTTGTAGCGGTTGACGTCTGTGCTGGAAGTGTTCACAAAGTAGCTGTCATCACGGCTCTGTTCATAACCGCCAGTGCGTAATTTGGTGTTGTTGAGGAGATTGCTCAGGCTTAGGTTGATGCTGAGTGTGCGTCCGTGTTTCAGGCGCAGGTAGCGGCCGATGGATGCATCAAGCATGAATCCACCTTTGAATTTCTCCTGTTCGCGTGCATAGGAGTATTCCAATTCGCCCGTCTCTCCGTTAAAGAGCAGACCTCCGTTCTCGTTAAGTTCGTCTTGGGTGACCATGTATTGCCAGATTTGGTTACCGGCGTTGTCGGTGGCCTGCTGACTGGTGTAGAAGCCTCCTTTGCCGTACTTGTACTGCTGGGCAAAGGTGCTGGCCAAACGGTTATAGGGTGAGAAACCTACATAGACACGGTCGTAGTAGTTGAGGTTCACCTCGAAGAACCACCCGCTGACGTTATAGTTCACGCCGATGCTGGCAGCTGTGAGCGGTGTGCCGCTGACGCGCATCCCGTCGGCCACCACAAAGTCGTTCATTGTGGCTCCTGTGACAGGATTGTAGGGTTCGGGCAGTTCGTTAGAACTCTCGGAAAATAGCTGTGCGGTGGGATTGTTGGTATATTTGCCTTCTGCGTATGACCCTATGAACTGGAAACTGAGATTGTTGGTTACTCTCAATTTTAAGGCAGCCTCCACGCCATAGTGTTGTTTCTCTATACCTGTCATGTTAATATAGGTGAAGGTGGACATACCGTCATTGTAGAAAGCGGTCTGTTCCGTACTGTTCTGGAATAGGGTATAGAAGCCTGCCACACGGCCGGTGAGGGGACCCATTGTGAAGTCGTAGGCGGCCTCGGCGTTGTAGATGTCCTCGCGTTTGAGGTTGTCAACATAGTTGTTCTGGATGCGTGGTGCCACAAAGCTGTTATTGGGCAGGGGAGCTTCGTTGTCCCATCCTCCGCCGATGCTGATGCGATGGTTCGGGGTCGGGCTGAACGCCAGACGTGCCTTGCCACCACCGTGCAGGAAGTATGCCCATCCGCTTTCACCGTAACTGTTTTTGGGAGCACGCCCATTTTGCATCTTACCGTCACGCTCAAAGGTGGTGCCGTCTATATGTCCACCGAGGTCAAATCCCCACTTGCCATAGTTATACATGTACTGTCCCCACAGTTTAGCCTTGTGCACATATATATTATAGTCGTAGCCGAAACGGTCACCCTCGCCGATACGCTTGTTGGGATAGCGCAGGTCATTCTGAGCGGGATCGTTGTTGCGCCCAAAGTCGTTGGCAGCGAACTTGTCATAGTCATAATAGGTGGTGGCTCCCAAGAGATCGGCCATCGTCTTGTAGTGCATACCCTTAGTGCTGTTCAACTGCAGTCCCAGTGAGAATTTGTTGTTCAGGTCAATGTTGCGATTGAGAACGGAATTGATGGCCAGCACCATCTGGTCATTGTGGCGGCGTTCCTGATAGTAGAGCGCCTCGCCACCGTTGGCAGCCTCCCTGCGGTTGACTTCGTACATGCGGTCCCACTGTACCTGGCGGTTGGCCTTGCTGCTGGTCCAGTAGTCATAGAGTGTATTCCACTGGTCGAGAAAATACTTGTTCTCTCCCAAATAGTCGCCGTTGTTCTTGTTGGGGTCCCAGACATCGAAGATGCTGCTGGGCATGTTCTTGTAGTAGTCCGGACGCGGGTCGTAGGCGTTGCCGTTCCAGCCCAGTGCTGTGCTGCTGTACATCGAATAACGGAATCCGGCAGAGGTGGACAATTTGGTGTCTTGATCGATATCAAAGTCCCAAGTGAGAATGGTCGTGGGCTCGAAGTCATTGACCACGCGGCTGTTGCGTTTCTTGCCGTTCTGGTAGCCCCAGTTGGGGTTGTAATAATGACTGTTAGCCAGCCAATAGGCTTCCTCTGTTGAAGCCTGTTGCTGTCCGCGTTCGGTGGGGGAACCGAAGGTGATGAGAGAAAGCGTATTGCGGTCACCGAGTTTTTTCTCAGCGGCGAGATAGTAACTGAGCGAGTTGTAGAACGTACCCTCGATGACGCCCTCGTTGGCCCAACGGTAGCCCACGCTGGCGGCAAAGGCCCATCCGTTGGCATTGAAGCCTGTGGAGTGGGTGTAGATGGCACGTGCCACGTAGTTGCGGTTACAGCCGGAGAGAGTCAGTTTATTACCCTGCTGTTGCTGGCTGGCTCGCATGTTGATGCTCGATGCGCCACCGATACCTGTGAGACCGAAGGTGGTTGTCTCGAAGGGTGATGCACCTTCGCGTCCGCGAGTTACATCGTTGAGTCCGCCAATCATGGCGTAACTGAACTGCCCCCGCTCGGAGTCGTTGAACATGATGCCATTCAGGTAGGTCTGCGTGTACCTGTTATCCAGTCCTCTGACGCGGAAGCGCATGGGGCTGAACAGGAAACCAACCTCGGATAGGTATGGATCACTCTTCGTTGCTACCAAAGACGATACGGTCTGAGCCGATTCGTTGTCCTCGTCAAGTTGAGACTCGGTAAAGGTGAAATCGGCGTTGTCATCATCCGTAGCTGTCTTTGGATTAGCAGAAGTTTGCGGTTGCTGTGCGAAGACGGCCATTGCCATACACCACCATGCTACCGCGAGCTTTACCCTGTTAGTCATAGTTTCATGTATAAATGATAAAGTTTATATGTAAATTCCTTTTTTCTTGTCCGCAAAGTTAAGAAAAACATTTCAACCGTCTCATCATTTCCTCCTGTTTTTTTACATCTGTAGGGAAAAACGTTCTTCTTTAAGAAAAAAACTGCTGAAACGCTTGGCCATATCAGGAGAAAGCAGTACCTTTGCGCCGCTAAAAATGCAAAGAACGTCGGTACACAAGCCCGACACAGTATAAACCCGCCGGTACACAAGCCCGGCACAATCTACTCTCAACACAATGAAAAAAGGTATCCATCCCGAAAACTATCGCCCCGTCGTGTTCAAGGACATGAGTAATGGCGACATGTTCCTGAGCCGCTCCACCGCCAAGACCAATGACACCGTGGAGTTCGAAGGCGAGACTTATCCCGTCGTGAAGCTTGAAATCTCATCCAGCTCACACCCATTCTATACGGGTAAGAGCAAGCTTGTCGATACAGCAGGCCGCGTCGATAAGTTCATGAGTCGTTACGCTCGCAGCCGCAAATAAGCAGTATTCTTTTTTTTACTGTTTACAGACAAACATGGCACGCATCAGTTGATGCGTGCCATGTTCTGTAATAATATGGTGTGTTTTTATCTTACCATCACTTTCAGACCGTTGATCAGATAGACGCCTCGGGGCAGGCGGATCGAGACGTTTGCATCCCGCTGGACGTAGAAGTGACGTAGCAGTTGACCATTCAGGCTGTGGACTTCTACGTCAGCACCTGCACTCAGGGCTGTAATGCTGATGATGCCTTGTCCGCCGAGCACGTTCAAATTGCTACCCGTGGAGTGGGAGAGTGTCTTGGGTTGGCGGATGCCCACCGTCTCACCCATGGCTTGTGCAAAGCGGCCCACTTCATCGGCTGTCAGCAACAACCAACGTTGTGAGGTACTGGCATCGGCATGGTTGAATGCAACGGCAGAGGTCGTTCCGTTATTGGCGGCGTTCAGACAGAACTTGTTGTCTGGTGCAACGATCCAATAGGATAAGGTGTTGAAAGTAAATTTGTTGATGGTTGTCTGAGTGCGTGCTCCTAATAATTGAAAACGGCTGTTATTCGTAGCTTTTGCGACTGCGTGAAAACCATTGGTGCCTGTTTTGCTGTAGCTAATGACCTGACCGCTCCCTGCATTTTTGAGTACATAGTAACATGTTGAGGGGTTAAAGGTGATGTACCATGCACAGCTGTCGTTGCTGAGGGCCTCGTCTGCCGACATTTCTTCCCAACGCAGCAGGCCGTTGGCGGACACTACCAGATAGGCGGTCTTCAATCCCGTAGTTTCGTTGGCACTCTTAATATAGTACTTCGCATCATCGTCCTGTGCAAAAGCATATCCAGGAGTGAGGAAGGACTGGCCACTATGCACGATTCCGTCTTCCGAAAGACCTTCGACCAACAGTGCGTTGGCACGGTAGAGTATGGGTGTTCCAGTGTCCTCGTTGGCACCATTGATGCCGTAGGGCCACATGTGCTGGTTGTCGCCGTGGAGCTTGGCCGTGGGACTGTTGTCCAGGAATTGGATGACACGATCCACGCGTGGTCCCAGCCAGTCACCGCGGTCACCATTAGTGCGATACATGGAATTAGTCCAGTCTGTATAGGGCACCATCCCCAGGCCGTGTGCGCCTTCGTGGAGGATGGTTCCTGTCCGTTGGTAACTGGTGCTCTGGCTGACGCGCATATATCCGCCGTAGGAACAGTCGGCTGTGCCGGAGCCCGCACCTGCACCGGGAACATAGTGGGCGCTAAGGTGGAACTGCTGTATGCCGCCAATGTTATTCCACATCCATACCGCTTCCTCACAGGCAGCAAGGATGCGAGCATCTGTTGCATCGTCACCTTCATAGCCATAATCAAAAGTTACATTGCCCATCGGTCGGGTATAGATCTTGACGACATCGCCGTAGCTGACGCGATACGTGTTTGAAATAGCGTAGGCTCGCACATAGTAGGCAGTGGCGGGCTTGACGTTGTGGATGACATAAATGTTACCGTTGTTCGAGTAGTATTCTGTGGTTCTATTGTCATAAATGGTAGGTTCTGTGGATTCCATACTGTAGCAGAGTCCCTTCTCCTTGGTGCTCCCAGAACCGAAGGTTGCACGGCCGAAGATTTCCGTAGCACCTTGAACGATGGTATTGGTTTTTGCGGTGATGGGTGTCCCTGTTCCGTTAGCAACGCGGAAGATGAGAACGGCAGTTTCCAGTGCCGCCGTAGCAGCTTCCATCTCTTCCGGTGTGGCCTGGTCGTTATCTCGAATGAGTGTGGCCGTCGCGATGGCTGTTTCCAATTCCTCTGCTCCTTCTTTATCGGTAGTATTCAGCTTGTTGGCAGCGGTGATGCTCTTGTCCAAAGCAGAGTAGGCTGTATAGCTTGCCACGGCGGCATCGTATGCTGTCTGCAAAGTCGTTTGGATTTTCTCTGGGTCGGCATCAGACTCCAACGAGAGGACGGCCTCAGCAGTCTCGTAGGCTTCTATCAAGGCTTGTTTGTAGGTGGCGGCCATCTTTCGCGCATCACTTGTATAGGTCTTTGCTTTGTTCAGAAGCGTCTTGAGGGCGCTCATGGCCTGATAGTTGTCATTGGCTTTTGTCTTTGCCTCATCCAACGCCATGGCCACTTCGCCAAAAGCTTCGGCAGAGGCTGTGGCGTCCAGCGCATTGGCATCTTCCATGGCTTTCGTCAGTGCCTCCTGGAACGCAGTTTGCATGAGGGCCGGTGTCGTGCGTGTGGCGGTAGAGAGTATCTTCTCTGCGGCGAGGATTTGAGCCTGGAGCAATGCCAGCATCTTCTCGCCGTCAGCTCCGAGATAAAAGAGTTGGAAGTTATCCACGCAGAGCCAGTTGCCCGAAGCATTGGTAGCCTTGAAGCCCACATTCAAGCTTTCGCCGAGCGTGGTGAACTCCACAGAATAGGTATCAGCAACGGTGACGGTTGTCTTTGCTGTTCCGGCGTAGATGACGGCTCCCGTCTGCTTGGCCGCAGCGTTGTCTTGCTGGATATTCTGGGCCGCAGCTTGCAGACGATACTGTCCTGCAGGCAACTTAGATAGCATCTGATACACCTCGGCATTGCCGATCTTGTTGCCGCGGTCAGTCCATTTCTCGACATAAGTGTTACCGGCTTTCAACGTGAAAGAGGTGTTTGTCTGGGTTTGCATCTCCGATTGTGTCCAGTTGGTGAATCCGTTCTCAAAGCTTGGATTCTTCATGCGTTTTGTCTGGTTCACCGGTTCTTCACCGTTTTGTGCATAAGTCAGAACAGGTGATAATGCCAGATAACATGAAATAATAATAAGGTAAAAGAAGGGCTTCATAAGCGATATTATATGTTCGTTTAACGTTTTGTTCAATATTAATTCTGTATTTCCAGCATCATCTTGTCCACGTCTGCGCCAGGAGGAGTCATAGGTAGTACGTCATCGTCCTCGAGTATGGCACATTCGAGGAGATAAGGTCCTTTGGTGGATAGCATCTTCGCCACGGCTGCTGTTAGGTCCCGACGGTCTGTCACTGCTTCGTAGGGAATGTTGTACCCCTTGGCAATCAGCTCGTAGCAGGGATTCATCATACGTGTGAAAGACTTGCGTCGTTGCCAGAACATATCCTGCCATTGGCGAACGTTACCCAGATAGTTGTTGTTCATGAGAATCATCTTCACTGGGGCCTGTTGTTCCATGATGGTTCCCAGTTCCTCGATGCACATCTGGAAACCTCCATCACCCATGAAGCAGCAAACCGTGCGGTTGGGAGCGCCGAAGGTGGCGCCAATGGCCGCAGGCATCCCGTAGCCCATGGTGCCCAGACCGCCGCTGGTGCAGATACTGCGGTATTTGGGATAGTGGAAGTAGCGGGTGGCAAAGAGTTGATTCTGACCCACGTCCGTTACAAGCACAGCATCGCCCTTTGTGGCTTCCGCCACGACATTTACCACCTCGCCCATCAGCAGAGGACCTTCCTTGGGATGGATGGCTGGTTCTATCACCTTCACACGTTCTTTCTCGTCAAGCGGACGGAAGGAGGCACGCCACTCGTTGTGGTCTGCCTTGTCGATGAGCGTTGTGAGGGCTGGCAAGGATGCCTTGCAGTCACCCACCACGGCCACGGCCACTTTCACGTTCTTATTGATTTCACTCTTGTCAATGTCCAAATGGATGACCTTGGCTTGCCGGGCATAGGTCTTGAGATTACCTGTCACGCGGTCGCTGAAGCGCATACCTATGGCGATGAGTACATCACACTCCTGTTCTTTCAGGTTGACGGCATAGTTGCCATGCATCCCCAGCATCCCCATATTAAGAGGGTGTGTGCTGGGAAGAGCGCTGAGTCCCAACATGGTGCGGCCTGCAGGAATATCTGCTTTCTCCAAGAAGTCTGCCAGTTCTTCCTGTGCATTGCCAAGTTCCACGCCTTGTCCAACCAGCGCTAGTGGCTTTTTTGCGCTGTTGATGAGGTCGGCTGCAGCTTGCAAGGCAGCTGCATCAAGCTTGGGATAAGGCACATAGGATCGCACAAAGTTCACTTTCTCTGCTTTGAATTCCACCTGTTCCGTTTGGGCGTTTTTTGTGAAATCCAGCACCACGGGGCCTGGTCGACCACTACGGGCAATGAAGAAGGCACGGCTCACAGCCCAAGCGATGTCCTCAGCGCGTCGTATCTGGTAGCTCCATTTGGAGATCGGTTGTGCCAAGCCCACGAGGTCCACCTCTTGAAATGCGTCTGTACCAAGGGCCGAGACGGGTACTTGTCCTGCAATGACCACGATGGGTGTAGAGTCTATCATTGCGTCTGCCACCCCTGTCATTGTATTTGTGGCGCCAGGGCCGCTGGTAACAATGGCCACACCCACTTCACCGCTGACACGTGCATAGCCTTCGGCAGCATGGGTGGCACCTTGTTCGTGGCGAACAAGGATGTGATTGAAAGCTTTCTTCTCGCCTCGTGTGTAGTCATAAAGTGCGTCATAGACGGGCATGATGGAGCCCCCGGGATAACCAAAGATAGTGGTTACGCCCTCAGACATTAACGAGCGCATCAGTGCCTCGGAACCTGTGATTCTATTCATCCTTGTGAGTTCTTCTGTGAACGTTCTGTGTCTCCTGCTGTCAGCGGGGTGATATCCTTCAAGAACGTTGGGGTTTGAATTGCGGTGCAAAGGTAAGACTTTTTTATGATTTGACGCACCACATTTCGGTTTTTTTTCGGCGGCACCTTCATTATCTTTTATTTTTTGTAATCAAGGTGTCTGAACCTAAGACCCAGAAAGACGATTTGTCATTTGTCTGCTTGGAATGAGGATACGATGAGATGGCAGGTAGGGTATGCTTTGTCAACGCGGGTTCAAAAACATAACTGCCATGTCAAGGCCCGCAGGCTTGACGTTACCTTAGAATTAGCATTGGACCGAAGGATTTCAGAAGAATCTCTACATTCAGAATCTGTCAATGCTTGACAAAATTGGAGGTCTGAATATTGAATTGTTATAACATGAAGTGACTCATGAGTGTTCAGGCGAGGAAAAAAAGGCGTTCTATGTTGTCAAGGAGTGGTACAAATACGAATGACCAATCATGAGAGATTACTTGTGGACCCGTTTTAGAGCCTTTCACATTCGTCAAGCCATAGGTCGCGGCAGGCATCACTGGGCATTCGCCAGTCGCCTCGCGGTGAGAGACTGATACTTCCTACTTTGGGACCATCGGGCATACAACTGCGTTTGAATTGCTGGGAGAAGAAGCGGCGATAGAAGGTTTGGAGCCAGTGGCGGATGACATCGGACGTATAAGTGTTCTGAAAGGCTATCTCTGCCAAATAGAGAATCTTGCCGGGGCGGAAACCGTGACGCAAAGCGTGGTAGATGAAGAAGTCATGCAACTCATAGGGCCCCACCAGATCCTCGGTCTTCTGTTTGATTTCGCCATTGGGGCTGGCGGGAATGAGTTCAGGGCTGATGGGGGTGTCCACGATGTCGAGAAGAATGGCGGCGGGGTCGGCTGTGGGGGAGGTGGCATTGGTGGCAGATGCCACGGGTAAGATGGCCGAGGGTATGGTGTTCGAAGGAACGGGTGAAGAAGGCACTGTGGCCGAGGATGGGGTGGAGGGTGAACCGATAGATTTCATGCTGAAGTCCTGCATGTCGGTGGTGGCTACCCAGCGTACAAGGTGGCGAACCAGTGTCTTGGGTACGCCAGCATTGACACCATACATGGACATGTGGTCACCGTTGTAGGTGCACCATCCTAAGGCCAGCTCGCTGAGGTCGCCAGTGCCGATGACCATTCCACCAACTTGGTTGGCCACATCCATGAGAATTTGTGTGCGCTCGCGTGCCTGTGAGTTTTCATAAGTGGTGTCCTGCACGGTGGGATTGTGGAGAATGTCGCGGAAATGCTGAGTGACGGCGGGGCCGATGGGAATCTCTCGTGTGGTAATACCTAGCGCCTTCATGAGTTGCAGGGCATTGGTGTGAGTCCGGTCGGTGGTGCCAAAGCCGGGCATAGTAATGCCCGTGATGCCTTTACGTTCCAAATGTAGAAGATCAAAGGCCCGCACGGTAACGAGCAGCGCCAGCGTGGAATCCAGTCCCCCTGAGATGCCGATGACAGCAGTCTTGGAACCTGTGTGTAGGAGGCGTTTGGCTAATCCTTGGGATTGGATGGCAAAGATCTCGTGGCAGCGCTCATCCAGTTCACACCCTGCAGGGACGAAGGGATGTGTGTTGACTCGTCGTGTGAGTTTGAACTCATGTGGAGAAATGAGTGCACTCTCGATAATGGTGTAGGGGTGGGTGTGGGTGTTGGCTGCGTTGGCGGCAAAGGTAGTATTCATGCGCCGTTCGGTACGCAGCAGTTCCACGTCAATCTCGCTTTCGATGAGGTGTGGCGAGATGGTGTTGTGTGGCGCATCGGTCAGCATGATGCCTTTCTCCAGAATTACTGCTTTTCCGCTGAAGACAAGATCCTGTGTGCTCTCGCCGAATCCGGCAGCCGCATAGACATAGCCGGCGATGCAACGTGCGCTCTGCTGGGAGAGCAAGCCGTCAAGATAGGTCCGCTTGCCCACCACATCGTTGTCGGCACTCAGGTTGAAAATAATCTCGGCCCCCTCCAAGGCCAATTGTGAAGATGGTGGTATAGGTGCCCACAGATCCTCGCAAAGTTCGACGCCAAAAGTGCAGGTAGGCGTTCGGAATAGCAAGGTGGAAGAGAGCTGTACTTGTTGCCCGCAGAGCCATACGGTGGCCTCTGCATCTATGTCGGCACCGCTGAAGAACCAACGCCGTTCCTGAAACTCCTTGTAGTTCGGCAGATAGGTCTTTGGCACCAGTCCCAGGATTTTTCCTTTCTGGATGACAGCGGCGCAATTAAGTAGCGAGCCTTTATAAGAAACAGGCAAACCCACAATGGAGATGATGTCCAGTGAACGCGAGAAGTTCATCAGATGGATGAGCGCCATTTCAGCTTCGTCTAAAAGCAGTTGCTGGGCAAAAAGGTCGGCGCAGGTGTAGCTGGTCAGGGAGAGCTCGGGCAGACAAATGATTTCCACTCCGTGTCCCTCAGCTTGGATGACAAGGCTCTCAATTTGCTGGACATTATATTTTGTATCGGCAACCCGTACCTCGGGCACGGCTGCTGCCACTTTCACAAAACCGTAGTTCATATTTTGGGCTTTTTATATGTAAGACGCGGCAAAGGTACGTCAAAATATGTAAATAGAGATACAAAAACAGATATTTTTCTTCATTTCATTTGGAAGAAAGATGATTTCTTTGTAACTTTGCGGGAAATTTGAAACAATAACCCGAAGGCGACGGGTCTGCTCGCCTCCTTTATTCACCATTTAAAACTATCAAACACGATGACCAAGAAATTTGTATGCACCGTATGTGGATATATCCACGAAGGTCCAGAACCCCCCGAACGTTGCCCTCAGTGCAAGCAACCCGCTTCCAAGTTCAAGGAATTGAAGGAAGAGAACGAACTGCAGTTTGTGACCGAACATGTAATAGGAATTGCCAAGGATGTAGATCCCGAGATCTTGGCTGGTTTGCGTGCCAACTTCGAGGGTGAGTGTTCTGAAGTGGGCATGTATTTGGCCATGGCCCGTCAGGCAGACCGCGAGGGCTATCCCGAGATTGCCGAGGCTTTCAAACGTTATGCTTTTGAAGAGGCCGATCACGCCAGCCGCTTTGCAGAACTGCTGGGAGAGTGCGTCTGGGATACAAAGACGAACCTGAAGAAGCGCATGGAAGCAGAGGCTGGTGCTTGTGCTGGCAAGATGGATATAGCCAAGATGGCCAAGGCACAGAACCTTGACGCCATTCATGACACCGTGCATGAGATGGCCAAGGACGAGGCCCGCCACGGACAGGGCTTCCAAGGCCTGTACAAGCGCTACTTTGGATAATCATTTAGCTAATTCACAATTGACAATTCATAATTCATGATTGTTTTCTGCTTGTTATGGAATTGAATAATTATGAATTATGAATTGTTCATTATGAATTGTAATTTAATATGGCAAAACACAAAGAAGAAACATTGGAATCCATTCTCGACCTCAATGCGAATAACGTTTGGAATGTGAGCGAGGTGGAGATTGCCCAGTTGTGGGACAAGGAAAAGAAGGAAGACAGTTTTCCCCCCTACGAGGAAAAATTGTTGAATATCATTCGTCTGGCCTACGAGGTCGTGCATTTTGATAACGGTGACGAACGTGAAGCCGCCAAGTACGGCAACGGCGAGTGGACGACCTTCCCTCGTGCAGACATCAAGAAAGGCATCGTAGCCATCCGACGCCGTACCATTTCCAAACTCAATGATTTGAGCTACGAGAATATACGGCACATTACGGCTGCAACACTGTTGGAACTTATCGACCGCAACTTTGGTGGGGGATGGGACAGCATACCTCTCTTTATGAAGGACATTATCGAGAGCGGCTTCGAGATCTCAACTACCACGTTGCCCGCCTCACGCCTGCATAATCCCGGCGGCACCTTAGAAAAGAAGGTGGCCGATGGATTTGATGTGCTGGAAGTGGCTAAGGGCACATGGGTGGAAGCTATTTTTGCTAAGAAAAAAGCCCCAGCCACCAAACTTCGCTTCCTCTCCGATTCCGATTATGACGAAGAAGGTAACCGCGTCCGTCGCAGTGATGGTGATGATGACGAGGATTTGCCAGATACCGATGACGAGGAAGAAGAGGAGGATGACGAGGATGTGGAACCCACAGAGGATGACACCTTCTACTCCAGTTTTGCCGCAGAGGCCGTGGTTAAGGATGAGGAAGATGACGATACAGGCGGACTCTCAGTGCTTGAATAACACGTCCTCAAAGGCATCATGATGTGGTTGTTCCTGTTGATAGCCGTTCTTTATTTCCTCGTACTCTTGGGCGTCTCGCTTCTGACGGCGGGGCGGGGATCCAATGATATTTTTTTCCGAGCAGAGCGACGGTCTCCATGGTGGGCCGTCGCTTTTGGTATGCTTGGGGCTTCTCTGAGCGGAGTCACTTTTGTGAGTGTGCCCGGCATGGTTCGCGCCTCAGATATGACTTATTTCCAGATGTGCCTAGGCTTCATCCCTGGGTATCTGTTGGTCGCTTTTGTTCTGTTACCTGTCTATTACCGCTTAGGCGTGACCACCATCTATACCTTTCTTGAGCGGCGTTTCGGTAGCAGGAGTTACTGCACGGGAGCCTGCTTTTTCCTGCTCTCCAAGTTCGCAGGTGCTGCCGTGCGTCTATATCTGGTTTGTTTGATTCTACAGCAACTGGTCTTCGGACCGATGGGATTGCCTTTTGGGTTGTCGGCAGCCATCATCCTGCTGTTCATCTGGTTATATACCCGTCGTGGTGGCATCGCCACGTTGGTGTGGACAGATTGTGTGCAGACAATGGTGCTCTTGGCGGCGCTGGTATGTATCATTGCTGCCATTCTTCAGGCAGAAGAGTGGGGGATAGACGATGCCGTGAGGGCAGTATCCGACAGTGCCATGAGCCGTGTCTTTGAGTTTCACGATTGGACGAGTCGTCAATGGTTCTGGAAACAGTTTCTCAGTGGCATGTTCATTGTTGTAGTCATGACTGGTCTAGATCAAGACATGATGCAGAAGAACCTGACGTGCCGTACACTGAAAGATTCACAGAAGAACATGGTGGTCAACGGCTTGCTGTATCTGCCTGTGAATATTTTGTTTCTCTCTTTGGGTGTAATGATGTATCTCTTTGCTGCCCACCGAGGCATTACGTTGCCAGCTTCTGGTGACGAAGTGTTGCCGTTGTTGTGTGCCAATGGTTCTCTGGGTTCGGGCGCTCTCTTGTTTTTTGCGTTGGGCATTTCGGCGGCAGCCTTCTCAAGTGCAGACAGCGCACTCACCTCGCTGACCACATGTATGTGTGTTGACATCTTGCGAAAGCCGGAGGATCTTAGGTTGCGTCAGCGTATGCACTTGGCGGTGGCTGCAGCTATGTTGGTTTTCATCCTATTGTTCAGAATGCTCAGCAGCAACAGTGTGATAGATGCCGTCTATACCATCGCCTCCTACACTTATGGTCCTCTGCTTGGACTCTTTGTTTTCGGACTTTTTGCTTCGTCTCGCCTGCGCCCGCGCGAGCGCGCAGTACCTTATATATCTATATGCGCTCCCATTGTGTGTCTCATCTTTTCGTGGATGGCTGTGGCTTGTTGGGACTACCATTTTGGCTATGAGTTGCTGTTGCTGAACGGTGCCCTTACGGCCTTGGGCTTGTGGCTGGCGAGCTTGAAATAATTTGCTTTCAAACTCCATTTCCTCTGACATTTGTAAAGAAAGTCCCTGCAAAAGTTCTTTTTTCACTTTTCATTTCTCATTTTTCATTTATTCTTCGTACCTTTGCGCCCATGAAAGGAAAAAAGAAGAATCATTGGACTATTCTCAAAGGGCAGGAACTGACCGAGATGGACCGCATCATCTTGGCTGCGCAGGAGCGTGGAAAGGTGGTGCCTACGCGCTCGCTCATCAAGACACCCGAGCAGATTGAGGGCATCCGCCGTGCCGGAGTGGTCAACACTGGTATTTTGGATATGCTGACAGGGCGCATCCATGCGGGCATGACCACGCAGGAGATTGACGACTTAGTGGCAGAATACACGGCCTCACATGGAGCCACATCAGCCTGCCTCGGTTATGAGGGTTTCCCGCGTTCGTGTTGCACCAGTGTCAACGAGGTGGTGTGCCACGGCATCCCCAGCGAGTTTGAGGTCTTGAAGAACGGAGACATTGTGAACGTGGATTGTACAACCATCCTCGACGGATATTATGCCGATGCCTCGCGCATGTATATCGTCGGTGGCAAGACATCGGCTAAAAAGCAGAAACTGGTGGAAGTGGCGTGGGAATGCTTGAAGATTGGCGAGGAAGTGTGCTCGAAACCATACGTTTATGTGGGCGATATCGGTAATGCCATTCAGAAGCATGCTCACAAGAATGGTTTTTCCGTGGTGCGTGATTTGGCCGGACACGGCGTGGGGCTGCAATTCCATGAGGAGCCAGATGTGGATCACTATGGCAAGAAAGGCACAGGTATGCTCCTTGTTCCCGGTATGGTCTTCACCATCGAACCTATGATTAACATGGGCACGTGGGAGGTGTTTTGTGATGAGGAGGATGGCTGGACAGTGGTCAGCGAAGACGAACTGCCCAGCGCCCAGTGGGAACACACGTTTGTGATGACCGAGCACGGGGTGGAGGTGCTGACGCATTGAAATAGATCCACCCTTCAAACCCTCCCTGTGAGGGAGGAGAGAAAATACAAAATAACAAATATTAGAACAATGAAAGAAAACCAACAGTCACAGGTAACCACTCCCTCCCTCGCCCAGCTCGAAGAGACGCTTGTTCCTTCAACAAAAGATAGGACGGTGGAAGAGTCTGTTGTCATTCTCGGCATCGAAAGTTCGTGCGATGACACATCGGCAGCTGTGATTCGTGACGGCGTGCTACTGTCCAATGTAACGGCTTCACAGGCTGTACATGAGGCTTATGGTGGCGTGGTGCCAGAACTGGCATCGAGAGCGCACCAGCAGAACATTGTGCCTGTTGTGGATCAGGCGTTGGAGCGTGCTGGAGTGAGCAAGAAAGAGCTGAATGCCATTGCCTTTACGCGTGGTCCTGGTCTCATGGGCTCGCTGCTTGTGGGTGTAAGTTTTGCCAAGGGTTTGGCCGCGGCATTGGGCATCCCGATGATAGATGTCAACCACCTGCAAGGCCATGTGTTGGCACATTTCATCAAGGATGCAGAGGACGACCACAGCGCACCACCATTCCCGTTCCTCTGTCTTCTGGTGAGCGGTGGCAATTCTCAAATCGTTCTGGTCAAGGCCTATAACGACATGCAGATTATTGGTCAGACCATTGACGATGCTGCTGGCGAGGCTATTGACAAATGTTCTAAAATCATGGGATTAGGTTATCCTGGAGGCCCCGTCATTGATCGTCTGGCACGACGGGGGAATCCCGATGCCTATCTTTTTGCTAAGCCTGCTATTGAAGGTTATAACTACAGCTTCAGCGGTCTGAAGACCTCGTTCCTCTACAACCTGCGCGACTGGCTGAAGGAGGACCCTGACTTCATCGAGCACCACAAGGAAGATCTGGCTGCTTCGTTGGAGAAAACGATAGTGGACATCCTCATGAATAAGCTTCGCCGCGCTGCCAAGGAATTGAAAATAAAGCATGTGGCCGTAGCGGGTGGCGTAAGTGCTAACACGGGTCTGCGTAATGCTTTCAAGGAATATGCCCGCCGCTATGGTTGGATTATCTATATCCCCAAGTTCAGTTACACAACCGACAATGCGGCCATGATTGCCATCACTGGCTTCTTCAAATACGCTGACAAGGACTTCTGTCCCATGGATGCACCGGCCTACAGCCGTGTGGAGATCTGAGTGCTCTGTGTGGAGGTTAAGAACCTCACCACAAATACCCTCCCACAATGCTCTCCACAAAGTGCTCACCGTATCCCAAGGTGTTCTAACCACAAAGTACTAACCGCGCCGTCGGGCGCTCTCATCTATTAATATAAAAAAATAATGAATATCCAAGTAAAAGTTGTTTCCAGAGAAATCAGTGAATACCTGTGGCGCAGTGGTCAGACACTCTCAACCGCGGAGAGTTGCACGGCAGGTCTTGTAGCTGCATCTGTGGTAGCCCTTCCTGGGGCAAGTAACTATTTCCGTGGTGGCGTAGTAGCCTATACCAACGAGATGAAAACAAAGTTGTTGGGTGTCTCGGAGGAACTGCTGGAAGAAAAAGGAGCTGTCAGCGAAGAGGTCGCCCGTGCCATGGTTTTGGGTGCTGTTGATCGCCTCGAAACAAATTATGCTGTGGCGGTGACAGGTTATGCCGGTCCTGGTGGCGGTCCAGAGGCATCAGTGGGTACTATCTTTGTGGCTGCTGGCACACGCGATGATGTGCTGGTACGTGAACTCACTGGCGATGATGGAAGAGAAGAAAATGTGGCTCGAGCCACTGTTGCAGCCCTACAAATTCTACTCGAAAAGCTCAAAAACGACTACCCTTTGCCTGAAGAATGAATTTTTTGCGCCAAAAGGTTTGGAGATTCCAAAATAAAGCAGTACCTTTGCGCCCTGTTTGGAAGAAGTAATTCTTGAAAGTACAAAAAAGGAAAGATTGAAATGTCTAAGATTTGTCAAATCACCGGTAAGCGTGCGATGCACGGTAACAACGTCTCGCACTCTAAGCGCCGCACAAAGCGTGTCTTCGATGTGAACCTTTTCACCAAGAAGTTCTACTGGGTCGAGGAAGATTGTTGGATCAGCCTTAACATCTCCGCTGCTGGCCTGCGCTTGATTAACAAGATTGGTCTTGATGCTGCTATCAAACAGGCAGCCGAAAAGGGTTTCCTGCAGTAAACCTGGACCACATGTTTAACCTTTTAAACGAAAAAGCAACATGGCAAAGAAAGCAAAAGGCAACAGAGTTCAGGTGATTCTCGAATGCACTGAAATGAAGGAGAGCGGCCTCCCCGGCACTTCCCGCTACATCACCACGAAGAACAGAAAGAACCATCCCGAGCGTCTGGAGTTGAAGAAATACAATCCGATTCTCAAGCGAATGACGGTTCACAAGGAAATTAAATAAACACTGAAGCACCATGGCAAAAAAAACAGTGGCTACCCTGCAAACGGGTAAGACCGATGGCCGCAGTTACACGAAGGTCATCAAGATGGTGAAGAACGCCAACGGTGCCTACGCTTTCGACGAGCGTATGGTTCCCAACGAGGCAGTTCAGGAGTTCTTCAAGAACTAAACCATTTCCTCATCAAGAATTACAAACGTTACTTATCAACCCCGGTACTCCCCGACGGCACCAATGGCCATCGGGGAGTATGCTTGTTTGTCCGGCATGGGCATAATCTAACGGGCGCAAGTCCCGAATGCAGCCTAATAGCGGCAAACGCAAAGCTGAAGGCGAGGGTGTCCATCGCCAGATCGAATCTGAAGGAAGTCGGCGGCAACGCACTGGCTTGATGAACAGTGTGGGAGGGCGCATGGGGAATAATATCCATGTTCCAATCCAATGGCTCTCACAGGGGATGCCGTTTTCTCCATAGTCTGGTTGTATCTGTATTGCACAATAAGTAGATGATTGCTGTGCAACAGGATCCATTGATTTGTGTTCAACAGAGTGCTGCTTTTGGGGTTCGAGAGCGCAACTTTTCCGGAGAAGTTGTGCATCTTTCGGTTTTAGGGAGTGTTCTGTGGCGCCCTTGGTTCCCACTTATCCTGGGAGGTGCATGCACCAAATGGGAAGGTGACAGAGTTTGATATAATAATTGCTCACTGAGAATTGCGGCTTGTCGTTGATGACCATTCGAACCATTCGGCCATAGGTTCAAAAGGTCGAGAGCAGGTGAGCGTTTTTGTTGCAAATGTTAAGATGCTTAAAATGAGTCTTAATCTATGATTAAAAGTTTGCCTTTTTCGGGGAATTGCAGTAACTTTGCAGCCGCAAAAAAGGAAAAGTAATATGGGATTCTTTAGTTTTTTCTCCCGAAATAAGGAACAACAGAAAGAGACGTTGGACAAAGGCCTCGAAAAAACCAAGGAGAGTTTCTTCGGGAAACTCACGCGAGCTGTGGCCGGAAAGAGCAAGGTAGATGACGACGTGCTCGATGACTTGGAAGAGGTCCTTGTCACCAGCGATGTGGGTGTGGACACAACCTTGAATATCATCAAACGCATCGAGGAACGGGTGGCTCGGGACAAGTATGTGAGTACCAGTGAACTGAATGGCATTCTCCGTGATGAGATAGCCTCTTTGCTGACTGAAAACAATACCTCCGATACCGAGGGCTTCCAGATTCCTGAGGGAAAGAAACCTTATGTCATCATGGTAGTGGGCGTGAATGGAGTGGGGAAGACCACGACTATTGGCAAGCTCGCTTGGCAGTTCAAGCAGGCTGGTTTGAAGGTGATGCTTGGCGCAGCCGACACATTCCGTGCTGCTGCCGTGGAGCAGATTGTTATCTGGGGTGAGCGTGTGGGTGTGCCCGTGGTGAAACAACAAATGGGCAGTGACCCCGCCAGCGTGGCCTTTGACACATTGAGCAGCGCCGTGGCCAACGATGTGGACGTTGCCCTCATCGACACCGCAGGCCGTCTGCACAACAAGAAGGGGCTGATGGACGAGCTCTCCAAAATCAAGCGTGTGATGCAGAAGGTGATGCCCGATGCGCCGCATGACGTGATGCTGGTACTCGACGGTTCCACCGGCCAGAATGCCTTTGAGCAGGCCAAGCAGTTCACCGCAGCCACAGATGTCACCAGCATGGCAATCACCAAGTTAGACGGCACAGCAAAGGGCGGTGTGGTCATAGGCATATCGGACCAGTTCAAGATCCCTGTGCGTTACATCGGTCTGGGAGAAGGGATGGAAGACTTACAACCCTTCAATAGAAAAGAGTTCGTGGATTCATTGTTTGGCAAATAGCAGACCCAATCTTCTCCCTACCTTGAGTGGTCACCTCCAAGAGCATTTAAATAAATGTTTCCAGATAAAAGCCCAAAATCTCAAGTACATTATTCTCCCCTCTCTCCCAAAGAGGGGGCACGGAATAAGTCTTCCATTGACATCCTCACCATGGGGTGCTCCAAAAATCTGGTGGATTCGGAGCGGCTGATGTGCCAATTGCGCCATGCTGGTTACACCGTGGCACATGACCCGGAAGTGACACGGGGACAAATCTGTGTCATCAATACATGCGGATTCATCGGTGATGCCAAGGAGGAGAGCATCAACGTTATACTCCAACAAGGCCAACGTAAGGCCAATGGCGATCTTCAGCGGCTGTATGTGATGGGCTGTTTATCACAACGTTACATGACTGAGTTGCAGGATGAGATTCCTGAGGTGGACGGCTGGTATGGCAAGTTCGACTGGCCTCAGTTGCTCTCTGACTTAGGACATGCGTGGGACAAGACACTCACACCTAATCGCGTTATTACCACTCCTGCACATTACGCCTACGTCAAGATTTCCGAGGGTTGTGACCGCCGATGCTCCTATTGTGCCATTCCGCTCATCACGGGTAGCCATCAGAGTCGTCCCATGGAAGAAATCCTTGAGGAGGTCAGACAACTGGTGGCTATGGGTGTCAAGGAGTTCAATGTCATTGCGCAAGAACTGACTTACTACGGTCTTGACCTTTATCGCCGTCGTGCCATTGCCGAACTTATAGACCGCATGGCCAACATCGAGGGCGTGCAGTGGATTCGCCTCCACTATGCCTATCCCACAGACTTCCCTTGGGAACTCCTACCCGTCATGAACCGTCATTCAAATGTTTGCCGCTATCTGGATATAGCCCTGCAGCATATAGCTGATCCTGTACTCACAGCCATGAGACGGCATATCACCAAGGCAGAGACCTATGACTTTGTTACTCGTATCCGCCAGGAAGTGACTGGCATTCACCTGCGTACCACACTCATGGTGGGGCATCCGGGCGAGAGCGAGGATGCCTTTGAACAGCTCATGGAATTCACACGTTGGGCTCGTTTCGAGCGCATGGGCGCCTTTGCCTATAGCGAGGAAGAGGGCACCCACAGCGCCAACGCTTTTACGGATGACATCCCCGAGGAGGTCAAACAGTCACGCCTGAGCCGACTCATGCGGCTTCAACAGCGCATTTCTGGCGAAGTGCAAGCTGCCAAAGTTGGTCAGACACTCACCACCGTTTTTGACCGCATCGAAGGTGATTATTTGGTGGGGCGCACAGAATTTGACTCCCCCGAGGTTGATCCCGAAGTACTTGTGCCCATCAGTTCCCTTTCACCTGCCACTACACCGGAGTTATCTGCCACGGGTGACACACCCCTGCCAGCAGCCATTCAGGGAAATGCCACCAGTCTCATTGGACTTTTCCTCCCCGTAGCTATTACAGATGCCGATGATTTTGACCTCTTTGGTCGCATCTCTCTCAACCCATAATTCATCATTCCTTCTCCCCGCATGAACCATAAAGATTTTATATCCGAGCTTGCACAGGTTACAGACCACTCCGTCAAGGATACACAAATCCTTGTCCACAGCCTTATTGCTGAAATGACGGAGTTACTGGAAGACGAGAATCAAATCCTTGTCCCCAACTTCGGCTCCTTTGAGGTTCGGAAAAAGTTGGAACGTGTGGTGTTCAATCCCGGAACAGGACAGCGCATGTTGGTTCCACCCAAGCTGGTGCTGAACTTCAAGGCCAGCAGCATCATCAAAGAGCGCATCCAGAAAGGAGGTGAAGTCTGATGGAGCAGCGTTTGCAACTCGCCGATATTGCCGCGGGTTTGGTGCGGCGCAACAATATGCCTGCCAAGGAGGCAGAGGTATTTGTTCGTCAGTTCTTTGACTGCATAGCCGACAACCTTTTCCATGACAACATAGTGAAAGTGAAAGAGCTGGGCACATTTAAGGTGGTGGGCGTTGAAGCACGTGAGAGTGTGGACATCAATACCGGCCAGCGCATTTTAATAGAAGAGCATACCAAGGTCTCTTTTACACCTGATTCTGTCCTGCGCGATGCCATCAACAAACCTTTTGCCGAGTTCCAGACAGTTGTCCTGAACGCTAATACCCCCATCGAAGCGATGGAGGCATTCGATGTGAATGACGAATCTTCTCAGATAGACCTCGCAGAGACCCAGGATATAGAGGAACCAGTGCTGCCAGAACGACAGCCTAAGATGATATCCGAGGAGCATCCCATAGCACAACTCTCAGCAGTCGATCTTTTACCCGATGAGGGGCAGTCGGCAGCAGTAGATGCTCAACTTGAAGAAAAGCAACCCGCTGCAGAGCTTCAACTTGAAGAGGAGCAAACTTTAGCGACAGATTCTCCACTTGAAGAGGAACAATCAGCAGAAGTTGAGCCTCAACCCCAAAAGGAGCAACCAGAATCTTCTGCCGCAGCGGCAATCACCACTCCAGTTGAACAATCAGCAGAGATGCAGCCACAGCACTCGTCTGCAGAAACTGGCACTCAAGTATCGCCTGAATCTCCAGTCAAAATTCCAGTTTCTTTGGAATCCCCGGCTGGAACTCCAGCCTCGCCTGCACCCCCAGACGGAGCCTTTCATTCTTCAGAATCCTTGGAATCAGCCATCCCTCGCCGCCGACACGGATTTTGGAATGTGGCTCTTCCCATATTATTATCCATCTTGTTTTTTGTAATGGGTTATGGCATTGGCTATTACCGCCCTGTTACCATGCCCGATTGGCAACATCTGTTCGCATCCTCCAAGGCCGAGCAAGGCACGCAGACTGCTACCCCAAAACAGTCTTCACAGGTAGGCCCCGGCAAGACGGTGAAACCGTCACCGCTCAATAACCGTGAGGGCAAAGTGTCTCCAGAGGCACAAAATGCCAAAGAATCAATCCCAAAGGGTACTCCCAGCTCTCAGCAGACATCAGCCCAGCCAGAGCGCAAGCAACCCTCTGAGATTCTGGCCTACCCCCAAGTGGAAGATGGTGAATATCACATCGTAGGCATCAAAGGAACCGAAGTGATGAAACCTGGAAAGACTCTGCTTAATATCTCCATCAAATATTATAAGTCCAAGGATTTTGTGAACTACATTTGCACGATGAACAATATCAAAAATCCTGATGTAGTTCCCTTGGGCATGGAACTGAAAATCCCCGAACTGAAGCGGAAGTAAATTGAACACTGATTAAATAAATAAAAAAAATCATGGCAGAATCCATTGACATTCGCGAGCTCAATGAGCGCATCGAGCGCCAGAGCGGTTTCGTAACAAATCTCATGACTGGCATGGACCAAGTGATTGTGGGCCAGCGCCATCTTGTAGAATCACTCCTTATCGGCCTCTTGTCAGACGGTCACGTCCTTCTGGAAGGTGTTCCTGGTCTGGCCAAGACCCTCGCCATTAAGACCTTGGCACAGTTGGTTGACGCCAAGTTCAGCCGTATCCAGTTCACACCGGACTTGTTGCCGGCCGATGTCACAGGTACGATGATTTACTCCCAGAAGGACGAGAAGTTCATGGTGGAGCAGGGTCCTGTCTTTGCCAACTTCATCCTCGCCGACGAGATTAACCGTGCTCCGGCCAAGGTTCAGAGTGCCCTGCTTGAAGCTATGCAGGAACGCGAGGTGACCATAGGCAAACAGACGTTTGCATTGCCATCGCCCTTCCTTGTGTTGGCCACGCAAAATCCTATCGAGCAGGAAGGAACCTACCCGTTACCCGAGGCGCAGGTGGATCGTTTTATGCTGAAGGTGGTCATCGACTATCCCAAGTTAGAGGAAGAGAAACGCATCATCCGACAGAACATTGGTGGACAAAAGGCCAGCGTGCGTCCCGTGCTCTCCACCAAGGAGATTTCCGAAGCCCGTGAGGTTGTGCGTCAGGTCTATATCGACGAGAAGATTGAGCAGTATATCACCGACATCGTCTTTGCTACACGTTATCCTGAGAAGTATAATCTCACCGAGATCAAGGACTTCATCGAGTTCGGTGGTTCACCACGTGCCAGCATCAACTTGGCACTGGCCGCCCGTGCTTTCGCTTTCATTAAGCGTCGTGGCTATGTCATTCCCGAGGATGTGCGTGCCGTGGCTCATGATGTGTTGCGTCACCGCATCGGTCTCACCTACGAGGCCGAGGCCAACAACGTGACCGCCGAAGAGATTGTCTCCAAGATACTCAATAAGGTGGAAGTGCCTTAAGTTGATAATTTGACGATTTGACAAAAGGACTCGATAGTCAATGTTATAATTGTAAAATCGTATATTTAAACAGTGGAAACATCTGAGATACTCAAGCGCGTCCGCCAGATTGAAATCAAGACTCGTGGACTCTCCAGCAATATCTTTGCAGGAGAGTACCATTCGGCTTTCAAGGGACGCGGTATGGCCTTCAGCGAGGTGCGAGAGTACCAGTATGGCGACGATATCCGCGATATTGAGTGGAATGTGACTGCGCGTTTCAACAAGCCCTTTATCAAGGTGTTCGAGGAGGAGCGAGAACTGACGGTGATGCTCTTGGTGGATGTCAGTGGTAGCTTGGACTTTGGCTCCATCGTGCAGACCAAGCGCGATATGACCACGGAGATTGCGGCTACGCTGGCGTTTAGTGCCATCCAGAACAACGACAAAATAGGTGTCATCTTCTTCTCTGACCGCATTGAGAAGTTCATCCCGCCGAAGAAGGGGCGCAAGCATATTCTCTATATCATCCGCGAGCTTCTGGACTTCCATCCAGAGAGTCAGCGGACGAACATCCAACAGGCGGTGGAGTACCTGACGCAAGTTATCAAGCGGCGTTGTACCTGCTTCTTGCTCAGTGACTTCATCGACGAGCGCGACTTCCGTCAACCTCTGTCCATTGCCGGGCGCAAGCACGACATCATGGCCATTCAGGTTTATGACCGCCGTATTGCCGAGCTGCCGGACGTGGGTCTCATGCGTGTCCGTGATGCCGAGACGGGGCACCTCCAGTGGGTCGATACCTCCAGCCGCAAGGTGCGGGCTGCCATGTCACGTTGGTGGCACGAGCACACTACCCGCCTCAACGACACCTTTACGCGCAGCAACGTGGATTATGTGAGCGTACGCACGGATCAGGACTATGTTGTTGCCCTCAAAAATCTTTTTGCTCAACGATCATGATTAGAGAGAAACATATCTTCTTGTTGTTATTGTGTTTGGCTGCATCCTTCCGTGTGTCTGCCCAAGTTGTCTTTGAGGCTCGCATTGATACGCTTGTGCTTCTCATCGGTGAACAACGGGAACTGACGCTGGATGTCACTTGTGGAGCCAAGCAGAAATTGAAGATGCCCGACCTGCGTCCCCTGCAACCACTGACGGACAAGGTGGAGATTGTGGATTTCCTCGGTTCTGACACTACTCGTCTGGACGAGGGTAAGCGGATGCAAGTTCAGAACCGCTACAGCATCACCGCATGGGATTCTGCTTTTGTCTATCTGCCACCTTTTACAGTTGAAGTAGATGGTCAATCCTATCAGTCCAAGTCTTTGGCTTTGAAGGTAATAATGATTCCTGTTGACACCGTTCATGTGGATCGCTTTGCACCCCCTAAGGACATACAGAACAACCCCTTCTCATGGGATGACTGGAAACTGGCCATTTGGCTTTTCGTACTGAACCAGCTATTGATTCTTGCCTTGCTGTGGCTCTATGGCCGCTGGCGCGAGAATAAACCCATTATCCGCTTCGTCAAGCGCAAGGTCAAGCTGCCGCCGCATCAGGTGGCTATGAGCGAGATTGAACGCATCAAGGGTGAACGCAAGTGGGCCGAGGAAGATAGCAAGGAATATTACACTCAGCTGACCGACACCCTGCGTACCTATATCAAGGAACGATATGGCTTCAATGCTACCGAGATGACCTCTTCCGAGATTATCGAACGTCTGTTGCAGGAGCAGGACGAGACCGCCTTGACCGAGTTGCGTCAGCTCTTCACCACAGCCGACCTCGTGAAATTCGCCAAGTGGACAACACTCATCAATGAGAACGATGCTAACCTGGTGAGTGCCATTGACTTCATCAACCAGACCAAGATAGAGGTAGACCCCAATGCCAAGCCCGAAGTAGAGGAGGTTCCCGAGGAAGTCAAGCAGAGCCAGAAACGCTCCTTCGCCGTCAAGGTGGTGATGTGGCTGATGGGTACTGTAGCTGTTCTCTTCCTGGCTTATGCACTATATCTTGTTATCGACTTAATCCGTTAGCACTATGCAGTTTGCCAATCCATATTTTCTTCTGCTACTTCTGCTGCTTATACCTTATATAATATGGTATGTGCTGCGCCATCACACCAGTGAACCCACGTTGCAGGTGTCATCCACCCTGGCTTTCCGTCGGGCACCGCGCACCTATAAGCAGTTTCTCGTCCACGCGCCTTTCTTGTTGCGCATCCTCGCTTTCGTTATGATCGTCCTTGTGCTGTGCCGTCCGCAGACCAGCAACTCATGGAGCGACCACACCATCGAGGGTATCGACATTATGCTCTGCATGGATATCTCCACCTCCATGTTGGCTGAGGACTTGAAGCCCAACCGCATCGAAGCCGCCAAGAAGGTTGCCTCGGAGTTCATCAGCGGTCGTCCAAACGATAACATCGGTTTAACCATCTTTTCCGGAGAATCTTTTACGCAATGCCCAATGACCACCGACCATGCGGTGCTGCTGAACCTGTTTCAAAACGTGGACTGCGACATGGTTCAAAAGGGCTTGATGCAGGATGGTACAGCCATTGGCATGGGCTTGGCCAATGCCGTAAGCCGACTCAAGGACTCGCAGGCCAAGTCCAAGGTGATTATCCTCTTGACCGACGGCTCTAACAATGCTGGTGACATCTCACCGCTCACAGCAGCAGAGATTGCCAAGAGTTTCGGCATTCGCGTCTATACTATTGGCGTAGGAACCAATGGAACAGCGCGTTATCCCTATCCTGTTGGAGGAAGAATTGAATATATCAACATTCCTGTGGAGATTGATGAAAAGACGCTGGCCAGCATTGCCCGTGCCACAGATGGCGAGTTCTATCGTGCCACCAACAACGCCAAACTGCGTGAGGTCTATCAGGAGATTGACAAGCTAGAGAAGACCAAAATGAATGTGAAACAGTATAGCAAACGCTACGAGGCTTTTGCCCCCTTTGCGCTCCTGGCCTGTCTCATCCTCTTGCTCGAACTCCTGCTGCGTGAAACCCTGCTAAAGAAAATCCCTTAACCCCGTTTCCTTTTGCTGTGACTGTCACAGCATAGATAAACACCACTATGTTCCGATTCGAGAATCCTTTATATCTCTATGCACTGGCCATCATTCCGTTGCTGGCTCTGTTGCACTATGGCTCCAATGCCTTGCGCCGTCGCCGTCTGCGCAAGTATGGTGACCCGTCGCTGTTGAAACCTCTCATGCCCGATGTCTCCCGTTGGCGTCCCGAAGTCAAGTTCTGGCTGCTCACCGCTGCTCTCGCCATGATGATAGTCTGTCTGGCCCGTCCGCAGTATGGTACTAAGATAGACACCCGCAAGCGCAAGGGTATCGAGGCCATCATCGCTCTGGACGTTTCCAATTCCATGTTGGCTGAGGACGTGAAGCCCAGCCGCTTGGATAAATCCAAGATGCTAATTAGCAACTTGGTAGATAACATGACAGATGACAAGGTAGGTCTGATTGTCTATGCCGGTGATGCTTATACACAGCTGCCCATTACCAGCGACTATGTCTCTGCCAAGATGTTCCTCGACAACATTTCTCCTTCCATGATTTCTGTGCAGGGAACTGACATAGCCCGTGCTATAGAACTAGCCTCACACAGCTTCACGCAACAGCAAGGTGTGGGACGTGCCATCTTCGTCATTACCGACGGTGAGGACAATGAAGGTGGTGCCGTAGAGGCTGCTAAAGAGGCGCATAAGAAGGGCATGAATGTCTATGTATTGGGCGTAGGTTCGCCCGAAGGAGCACCCATACCCCTGCCCGGCACCAGTGGGTATATCACAGATAATGCAGGTAACACCGTGGTTTCCAAACTCAACGAGGATATGTGTCGTGAGATCGCTTCAGCGGGTGCTGGTGCCTATATCTATGTA